>Ga0315280_10000364_pt1 | contig 83505 bp, 78 predicted proteins | sample YL17G06_40_MG_FD_203697 | JGI IMG/M metagenome (GOLD analysis project Ga0315280, IMG submission 203697) | Sediment microbial communities from Yellowstone Lake, YNP, Wyoming, USA - YL17G06_40 | ecosystem: Environmental > Aquatic > Freshwater > Lake > Sediment | place: USA: Wyoming | collected... | reverse complement strand
GATAACCCTCTGCGGACATCCACTCCACCTTGGGAAGCGAGTATAGAATCAAAAACCATGAGTCCTTTGTCCGAAACCGCTGCCAGGACGGACGTAAACTCGCGTTCTCACACAGACTCTTAGGCCCCGCCGAAGAAGGCGGACAGAGAATATCTTCTTTGTTTTCCTTACCTCGCGGCAACAGCGGGGTTAAAACCCCGCTCTTCCGCTTCACATGGAATGAGCGATTCAACCTTTTGCTACACCTTGGAATGGATCACGCGCACGGAGGGCATGCCGTCGGGTTCATCGACCAGTTTGATGTCCTGGAAGATGCTGGGGGCTTCTTTCTTCAGCACGCGGCAGACTTCCACTGCCAGCAGGCGAATCTCCGTGTCGGCGTGAGGGCTGCCACGCAGTTCGAGGAAGTGCCGCCAAGCGCGGGAATTGCCGGTAACGAAGATCTTGGTTTCAGTGGCGTTGGGGAGGATCGAGCGCGCCGCCTGTCGCGCCCATTTGCGTCGGTTGCGTGGTGACATCTCTGGATATTTCTGCTCGACGTACTGGGCGGAGGCTTCCACCAGTTCGATGTACGCCCGACGGATGACCTCGATGGTCTGCTGCCACTTCTGCCGCAACGCGGTGTTTTCCTGATAGAGGGGCGGGACCACGTAGCGCGCGTCGCTTTCGTCCACGTAGCGCTGCGAAAGCTGGGAGTAGCCGAAGCCCGCGCGGTGGCGCACCAGCTCATGGGTGAGGGCGCGGCTGATACCTGTGATCAGCAGGCACCACACGGCGTGCTCGAGCACGCTGCCGTGCTTCGAAACCAGGATGTTCTCCAGGTATTCCTTGTTCGATTTGCGGCCCTTGCCGAACGACATGTAACAGGCGCGGCCAGCGACCTCGCTCAGGATTTCGGCGGCAACCTGCGTGTCCGTCGTGAAGAGCAACCCCTCATCTTCGAGGAAGCGCGCCAGTTCTTCGTCCACGACGCTCTGGCGTCCTACCAGGTAGACCTTCGGCTTCGTGATGCAGAGGTCGGTAGGTTGGGTGCTTGCCAAGTGTTTTCTTCCGCCAGGAGGGGCCCTGTGACCGTCTGGCAAAGGATGAGCGGCGCGTTTCGCCGCTGCACGCCTGGGTTATCTTGATCTTTGTTGCTGCCTGGGCAGACGGGCGAATCTACGCCCCGGACGCCGGAGCCTTCTCTGCCGGCGTTGCCGCGCCCTTCTTGATGCCCGCGTATTTGCGCTGGAACCGCTCCACGCGGCCGGCGCTGTCCACCAGTTTCTGCTTGCCGGTGAAGAACGGATGGCATTTGGAACAGATCTCCAGGTGCAAGGAATCGCTCTTGTAAGTGGAGCGCGTCTTGAAGGTGTTTCCGCACGCGCACACCACCGTGACTTCGTGATAGTTCGGGTGAATGCCCTTCTTCATGGAACTCCTTCGTAGTATAGGAACGAAGCTATATTCTAACCGGGCCTTCAAGAACTTTCAATCAGCGTTGAGCAGCTAGCAGCTAGTGGAGTCAACTCGGGCTTTGAGGAGTGCCTCGCTCCTAAATGGGAGGGGCTTGCCTCATCAACCCAACACCGGCACCACCACAGACCGCACGGCGCGTGCGTTGTCGCTTAGGAGAAAATGGATGACCCGCGCCACCTCTTCTGTCTTGACCCATTTTGAGAAGTCCGCGGTCGGCATGGCGCGGCGGTTGGCTTCGGTGTCCATCGTCCCCGGCATGATGGAGTGGACGCGGATGTCGTGGTCCTTTAGTTCCTCCGCCAGGATTTCGGTAAGCTGGCGGTCGGCGCCTTTCGAGACTGCGTAAGCCGCCATGCCCGCGCCACCACCCCGCAGGATGGCTCCGCTGGAGACGGTGACGATGCGGCCGAAGTTCTGTCGGATCATGACGGGAACCACTGAGCGCGCGGCGAGAAAAACCGTCTTCAAGTTCAGACCCAACATGCGATCCCAGGTTTCCTCGCTGGTTTGATAGACCTTGCCTACAGCAAAGCCTCCGGCAATACACAGGAGGAAGTCAACGCGTCCCCAGCGCTCAACGTTGTCTGCCACGAACCGATCGAGCGCCATCGCGCTCGTCAGGTCCACTTTCGCGCCCCACAGCCTGTCGCGGTAGTCGCCTGCGCGACGATTGAGGGCTGTCCATTCCTCGTCAGTGATGTAAGTGGCGGCAACCCGCGCGCCGCTCTGGAGCAGCTCCAACGTCACCGCGCTGCCCAGTGCACCCGTCCCACCGGTGACTATCGCCACACGATTCTCGAAGTCCACAAATCCTCCTTGTCGCATGCTCAGCCCTGAGCATTAGATGCTGGCAGACCGGGCGCGGGCACAGGGGTGCTATTTGGGGTCTGTATGAAAGCGTTCCAAGAGCAAGGCGGCGAAGCCATTGAGTTTGTGTGGCCTTCACGCAGACTCCGTGGTGCGTGCCCGTCTCCTCGCTATCGCAAGGGCCCGCCATGGTGAATTGTCCGACACAACAACGGGCGAACGTGTAAAATATCAGCGGGCAAGAAATCAATGGATGCATCCCTTGTGGTGACCGCCAGGAAGGTCACCCGGCTCCTCAGCGCCGGGCCCGGTCGGCCGCAAGGAGGATTAGCAGAATAGAAAAGGATCGTCTGAGAACCCACAGGAGGTGCGAGCATGGATACTGGTGCTCAGGAAAAGCCCAACTATGGAATGCCTCGGCTGGGATTGCCGGCGCCGGCGTTTGAGGCCGAGACCACGCACGGTACGATCCGCCTGGAAGACTTCAAAGGAAGCTGGTTGATCCTCTTCTCCCACCCAGCGGACTTCACGCCGGTTTGCACGACCGAATTCGTCGCTTTCGCCGAGATCGCACCTGAACTCAAGAAGCGCAACGTGCAGTTGCTGGGCCTGAGCATTGACAGCACGTTCTCTCACATCGCCTGGGTGCGAAACATCGAGCAGAACTTTGGCGTGAAGATTCCGTTCCCGATCATTGCCGACCTGAACAAGCAAGTCGCGAACCTCTACGGCATGATCATGCCAGGCGAGAGCAAGACCGAGACCAGCCGTTGCGTATTCGTCATCGATCCGAACAGCATCCTGCGCGCCATGATCTATTACCCCCTCACGACCGGCCGCAACATGCAGGAAATCCTGCGGTTAATTGATGCCCTCCAGACCACGGACAAACATGGCGTGGCTACCCCGGCTAACTGGCGACCCGGCGACAAGGTGATCGTCCCGCCACCCAAGACGACAGAAGCGGCCGAAGAGCGGATGAAGGCCGGATACGAGACGAAGGACTGGTACTTCTCCAAGAAAGCCCTTTAGGAGAGGGGATTAGGAATGCCTTGCATCGATGCCAGCGGCCAAGTGAGCGAGTCAGGGAAGAAGATCCTTGCCGCCATGGCTAACCCCGTTACCCTGGAAGAGGTGGCCCAGCAGACCGGGCTGCCTCTTTACCAGGTTCGTAGCGCCGCGCGAGAAATCCTTCAGGCTAAGCTGGTTGAGGAGAAGAACGGCGTCTACACCGTGACGGCGGCTGGCCGTTCGCTCCTGGAAGCGCAAAGCTGATTCCGCGGAAGTGGTCGGCGGGCGGCCTGTCGCGATCAGGTGTCGCGAAGCGAGCGGGGAATCGGGAGGCGTTCAGAGGTCTGCGCGGAAGAACTTCGCTTGGCCGACTCCAGACCGCAGACCCAAAACCTGCTGGGGCGGGTTTTCGGTTGCGATGTCCGTTGGCACTTCGGCAAGCTGCATGAGCGCCACGATCGACGAACAACTCTGCGCCACGTGGACCCGATAGCGTCTCTCCTACAGTTTAACCCGTCGTAAAAAAGCCACTTAAAAATACCTTCCCAGAATTCCCACGCGTCCCCATTGACCTGTCTCAATGTGCTAGCCTGGAAGGTTTGAGGTTCCGGCGACCGGGGCTGAGAGGCATTTGGCTAGGCCGCTGTCACCGAGCGACAGCAGTCGGGAAGAACCATCGCTCCGGTGCGGGCTGAAGAAGACAGAAGTCAGGAGTCAGTTGCCAGTGGGTAGACGTCAGTTGTTTCGGTGTGACGAGGAGGTGCCCCGCGAAGCGAGGTGAGAAAAGGAGGGGAAATTAGAGACGTTAAAGGGGCGAAAGCGAAGCCACCAAGTTATTGAAAACAGGGGAGCAAGCTCCAAGAAACGAACCCAAATCGAACCCATAAGGAACCCATTTTTTGGCCGAACGAAGCCATTTTTTCGGGCAACCAAGGCGCCAGGCTGAGGATTTGCCGTCCGAAAAGAGCGAGTCGGGGGAACCCGCTGCTTGCTTAGCGAAGTTTGTCTTCTTCGGCAGGAACCGTCACGGGGACCGGTGTTCCGGCTTGCCACCAAGCCAGCAACTTCGTGCCCCAATCGTCCAGGTACGTGTAGACTACGGGAACAACGATCAGAGTGAGGAGCGTCGAGGTGATGAGCCCACCGATCACACCGCGCGCCATGGGGGCGCGCATCTCGGAGCCCGCACCGATCTTGAACGCCAGAGGTAGCATACCGAAGATCATGGAGAACGTTGTCATGATGATGGGCCGCAGGCGGATCCTCGCCGCAGCCACCAAGGCGCGCGATCGAGTCTCACCTTCGCGCCGCATGCGGTTGGCATAATCCACCAGCAGGATGGCGTTCTTGGTCACCAGACCCATCAACATGATGACACCGATCATCGACATGACGTTGAGCGTATCCCCTGTTACCCAGAGCATCAGCGCGACGCCCAAAAGCGAGAGCGGCAAGGAAAACATGATGGCCAGCGGGTGGAAGAAGCTGCGGAACTGGGACGCCAGGATGGCGTAGATGAAGATCACGGCCAGGATCAGGGCTCGATAGATGTAGTAGAAGGTCTCCTGCAAGTCCTCCGCCTGGCCGGTGTATTCGATTTGGACGTCCGAAGGCAAGTGAAGGCGGGCGTTGCGCGCGCGTAGCTCGTTGACAACGTCACCCAGAGGGCGGTCCTGCGTCGAGGCCATTACGCGCACTTCGCGCATCAGGTCGCGACGTCGGATGATGGAGGGCGCCTCTGAGTCTTCGAGCGAGGCCACTTGCATCAGCGGTACGCCTGGGTTCGCACCCATCCCGCCTCCCCGGGCTCGCAGAGGCGAGACCGGCAGGTAGATTTCCGCCAGGTCTTCGCGCAGGCGACGCTGCTCTTCCTCCAGGCGGACGCGCACATCGTAGGCGTCGCCGTCAGCGTCCTGGTATTGCGAGACCACCTCACCGGCCACCAGCCCGCGCACCAGCGAGGCCACGGTCCCCAGATCCAGGCCGAGGTCGGACGCTGCCTTGCGGTCGAGGCGCACGCGAACCTCAGGCCTCGGGTCTTCGCGGCTCGAGTCCACGTCGGCGGTGCCGGGCGTGGCCCGCGCCTGCTCCACCACCTGAGCCGCCACGGCGTTCAAGCGGTTGAGGTCGTTGCCCCGGACGGTGATCTGGATGGGCCTAGCTTCGCCCATCTGCTCGGCTTCCTCCACGCTCGAGCGAAGCGTGGGCCATCGGACAAGCTCCTCGCGTACGCGCTGGCGCAGTTGCATGTCGGTCAGCGGGCGTTGACGGCGCGGCGCGAGCTTCACGTAAACGCTGCCTTCGTTCACCGGCGTAATGCCGCCCGCACCGATGGTCACAAAGGTGTAGCTCACGCCCGGCTGGCGGCGGAGCATCTCGGAAAGCCGCTGGCCCGCTTCCGTGGTCTCGCGCAGCGTGGTGCCGGGGGGCATCTTGAAAGCCACCTGGAACTCGCCGCGGTCGATATCCGGGAAGAAAGCGCTGCCCACGCGCCCGAAAATGGCGAAGCTCGCCAGGATGGAAACCGTCCCGATGGCCACCACCGCGCCGCGATGCGCCAGAGACCATTCGAGGGCTCGTCCCAAGACCCCGTGCAGGCGCAGGAACTGCCGGTCCATTTTCTCAAGCTGGTGGCTCAGCCAGTCGCGACGCCGGCCGGTTTCAATGGCTGGGTCGTACCAGCGCGAGGACAACATGGGGTCGAGGGTAAAGGAGACGAACAGTGAAACCAGCACCGCGAAGCCCACCGTCATGCCGAACTGGTAGAAGAACCGCCCGATGATCCCGCCCATGAAAGCCACGGGGACAAAGACCGCGACAATGGAAAACGTGGTGGCCATCACGGCGAGGCCGATCTCGGCTGTCCCCTCGATGGCAGCCGTCATGTGGTCGGCCCCGTGCTCCATGTGACGCACGATGTTTTCCCGGACGACAATGGCGTCGTCAATCAACATACCGATGGCGAGCGACAACCCCATCAGCGTCAGGATGTTCAGCGTGAAGCCCAGCAGGCGCATGATGGTGAACGCGCTGATCACTGAGACGGGCAATGTCAGGCCGGTGATGACCGTGCTCCGCCAACTGTTGAGGAAGACGAACACTACCAGCACGGTAAGAATCGCGCCCAGGAGCAGAGTGATCTGGACGTCCTTCACGGCGTCGCGAATGAAAATGGAGTTGTCACGCACCACGCGTAGCTCCACGCCGGACGGCATTTCCCCCTGGAGCTGCTTCAAACCTTTCTTCACGTTTTCGGCGACATCGACGGTGTTGGCGCCGGATTGCTTCTGGATTTCCAGCGCCAGCGCTGGTTCGCTATTCAGGAGCGAGAAGCTGCGCTGCTCTTCGATGCCGTCCTCCACGCGAGCGATTTGCGAGAGCAGGATGGGATAACCATTCTTCTCGGCCACAATGAGCTGGTTGAAGTCACGGGGGTCTTTCGCTCGCCCGGCCACGCGCACCAGCGACTCGCGCACGCCCTGCTCAAGTTTGCCAGCAGGGATGTCCAGGTTTTCGCGCCGGAGGGCGTCGAGCACTTCGGGGTAAGTGAAACCGTAGGCCTTCAGCTTGTCGCGGTCCAGGAGGATGTGGATCTCGCGCCGCGCTATACCCACCAGCCGAACCTGCCCGACGCCGGATATGTTCTCGAGACGCCGCTTGAGCACTTTCTCTGAGAGGGTGGTCAGTGCTTTCGCATCCAGGGTCGGGGAGAGAACAACGATGGAAAGGATGGGCAACTCCTCGATCCGGAACTGCTGGATGACCGGTTCTTTCACGTCGCGGGGAAACTGGCTGCGAATGCCGTTGATCTTGCTCTGCACTTCCTGGAGGGCGATGCTGATGTTCGTCCCGAGCTGGAATTCGACCATAACGCTCGAGATGCCTTCGGTCGTAATCGAGTTGATGTGGCGGATTCCGCCGATGGGGTTGACCGCTTCTTCGATCCTCTTTGTGACCTCGGTCTCCACGGTCTCCGGCGCGACTCCGGGGTAGGTGGTGGTGATGCTCACCACGGGTATGTCAATGTTCGGGAAGAGATCAATCTTCAGTTCGCTGAATGAGAAGATGCCGACGACCACCAGGGCCACCACCATCATCGTGGCAAACACAGGTTGGCGAATGGAGAGGTTCGAGAGAAACATGGGCTCCTATGACCGAGGCGTGACGTTCACCCCCTCGGCGAGTTCGAGATTCTGCTCCGCCACGACCAGCTCGCCGGGGCTAAGTCCGCTCGTAATCTCCACCACTTGCGGCTGCTCAAGGCCGGTTTTGACCTCGCGTCGCCGCGCGCGATTCTGTTCGACCACGAAGACAAAAGGCGGCTGGCCTGCCCGCCGCCAAAGGGCGCTCACGGGCACGACCAGCGCTGCCGGTTTCATCCCGGTCACAACGACCCCCTTCACGAACATGCCCGCCCGCAACTTCCCGGCAGCATTCGGCGCGGAGGCGCGAACCAGCAACGACCGGTTCTGCGAATCCACCGCGGCGCTGAGCGTCAGGATGCTGGCGTCAAACACTTCGCCGGGGTAAGCCGCCACATTGAAGCGAATCTTCTGGCCCTTCGCCACGCGCGCCATCTCCGAGGAGGACACGAAAGTCTGAAGTTCCAGGCGCTGGTTGTCCACCAGCCGGTAGAGGAGCGCGTTGCCGTCCACCCAACTTCCGGGATTGAAATACTTCCGTTCCACCTCACCCGAGATGGGCGAAATAACCCGGCAGTCATTCAGATGTTTTTTCGCCATCGCCATGGCTTGCTGGGACTGTGCGACCTGAGCCTCAGCCAGCTTTACCTGCGCGCCTGCGTCGCGAGCCGTGTTCTGTGCCGCCTGGAAATCGCGGTCCGTGATGCCGCCGGATTTCAGCAAATTCTGCGCCCGCTCCTGTTCAGTGCGCGCGTGATCTTCCGCCACCTTGGCGCGTTCGAGCGCCGCTTGCGCGACTTCCAGGTTGGCCTGCGCCTGCGCCACAGAGAGCCGTGCGTTCACATCGTCGAGTTGTGCCAATAACTCGCCCTTGCTCACCCGGTCCCCCTCCTGCTTCAGCAGGGAAGCGAGTCGGCCGGCGAATTCTGTCTTCACATCAACAGCCACCGACGAGACCAGCGACCCGGTGACGTCCAGGGTTTCATCGAGCGGCTTCGCTTCGACCCGGAAGACCTGTACGGCCAGTGGAGTCGAGGCGACACTTGCGGGCTTGGCATTTTCCCTCGAACAAGCACCCAGAAGCGTCAGGTAGGGAAGTAGTGCGATGCCGGTAATCCATACTGCTCGCGTGCGGCACCGGCTTGGTGCTAGGAATAGAAGGTCTTCAATTCGCACTTGTCTGCGCATTAGTTCTGATCCAGTGGGTCCATACCCATAACATATCGGAGCTGCGCCCGCGCTAGGGTGTGATCGTACAGGCCCTGCAGCAATGTCCAGCGGGCGGTGGTCAGCGCCGCCTGGGCGTCGAGGACGTCCAGGGTCGTCGCTGCCCCGTACTTGTAGTTGTCCTGCATCATGACCAGCACTCGTTCTGCCTCGCGCACGTTGAGCCGCGCTGCCTCGACGGTTTTCTCCGCGCGTTGCAGCTCGTCCAAAGCGGTTTGAGCTTCGAGTCGCACGGCATTCTCGCTGTCCACGCGCACGAGTTCTGCCACCTTGCGGTTGGCGATTGCCTGTTGCACCAATCCGGAGCGGCGCCCACCGTCAAATATGGGCAGCCCCACGCTCACGGTGAACATGTAACGCGTAAAGTTGTGGTTCACAAGGTTCGCGGGATCCCGGGCGTTGAATCCATACTGCCCGTTGAAGTCCAGGCGGAGCCGGCTCTCGGCGTTCGCCAGCTTCTCTTGTCCTTCTGCCTCCAATTCGTCGATCCGCGCACGCTCCAGCTCCGGTCGGTGCGCGTAGGCTTGGCGGATAGCCTCCTGGAGGGCCGTCGGCGGCGCAGGTGTGAAGCTCAGTTCCCCAAGCGCTTCCGTGGGAAAATCCAGGGGCCGGACCAGCAGATTGTTGAGTACCGTTCGTGCCTGGCGGACGCCATTCTCGGCGCGGATTAGTACCGGCTGGGCGTTGGCCACGCTCACCTGCGAGCGGAGTACGTCCACCTCTGTGGCGACACCTCCAGCAAACCGCGCACGCGCCATCTCCAGGTGCTTCTCTCGTTGGCGGACGGTTTCACGCGCCACATCAAGTTGCCGCTGGGCTAGCAGCAGGCCGTAAAACGCCTGCATCACACGCAGCCGCACCTCCTGTTCGACGCGGTCCCGGTCCACGCCTACCCCTTCCGACTCCAGGCTGGCGAGTTTCAACGCTGTCCCCACTTTGCCCGAGGTGTACAGGGGTTGGGAGACGCTGAGGTTGTAGTCGAACAGGTTGGCTGGGACGACCGTCAACAACCGGCGAAAATCTTCCGGTATCTTGTCAAAACTCGAGGCGTTGAGAAACGACGGGTCGCGCCATCGGAGCCCACTGCCGTTCAGGCTGATAGAGGGCAGAGCCTGGGCGCGCACTTCCTTGATCTTCCCGGCGAGGGCATCAGTCTTGGCGCGGGCGATCAGCACCTGCGGGTTTCTCTCCAGCGCGAGGGCCACCGCTTCCTTCACTGTAAGCACGGCTTGTTCGCTCGGCTCCGCTCCCTGGCCAAGGGCTGCGAGGAGTATACCTATCAGTATATAAGTCAGCCGGATTCGCCTTGGCTTGCCCATTGTTGCCTACCGCTCAGTAGATTTGCTGGCACACCCGTCCATGATGAGAGTGATGACGTTCCGAGCCAGTGTCCGGTCGAGGGACGGCTTGCCCGTAAGCAGGAAGCCCATGGAGCAGGCCATGGCAATCCCATGAATGGCTTCCGCTACGGCTTCCGCCTGCCCTTTTATCTCGCCTCGGCGTACGCCCTCGCGCACGACTTCCGCCAAGGCCTTCTCATCAACCTGTGCCAGCTCGAGATAGTTGACAGCCGGGGATTCCCTTTCCGGGGCAAAGACCATGCGCAAAGCCATGCGCGAAAGCGTGCGATTTCGCCGCAAGAAGCCGAATATGGCAGTGAGAACTTCGACCAATTTCTCCCGCGCAGCGCGCCCGCGGAGCGTGGCTCGGCGCAACTCCTTCTGGTACTCACTGAACGTATCCAGCACCAACTCTTCGTAAAGCTGCTCCTTGTTCCCGAAGTGGTAATAAAGGACCGGCTTAGTGATTCCCGCATGCTCGCAGATCTCGCGTGTAGATGTAGCGGCAAACCCTTTCTCGGCAAAAAGGGCGGCCGCAGCATCGCGGATGGCTTCCTTCGCGGAGCCGGATCGCGGAGCTCTTTGGCGTCCAGCTGGCATACCTACCGGTAAGTATACAAAAATGCGGCCCTGTGTCAAGTACCATCTGGGGGTTGAAGAAACGGGGCGCCGCCGAGGTTGAGGAGGAGGAATCATGAGGGCCGCTCGTGCATCTATAATGAAGGGAGCTTATGGGGAACACAGGGGGAGGAAACGAAACAGGTCGCGACCGGCGGGGGGTGGTGACCATCTCCGCGCTGGCCGGGTTGATCGGCGGTTTGTGCTGCGTGACGCCGGTCGTCCTGGTTCTGCTGGGGCTGGCGAGCATCTCGGTCGCTGCAGAGCTGGGCAACGTCCTTTACGGCGAATACCGCTGGCTGTTCCGCGGCGCCGCTCTGGCATTCCTGGCGCTCGCTCTGTTTTTCTACTTTCGCCGGCGAGGAATTTGCACACTCGAGCAAGCCCGCCGCGAGCGCAATCGTGTCATCAACACGTCGCTCGTGGTGTTGATTGCGGCGGTCGGCATCTACATATTCTGGACTTACATCGCCGTCCACTACTGGGGAATCGCCGTGGGCCTGCCCTGGGCCCAATATGACGAAAGCTGGGCGCTGCCCGGGGCGGGAGGCGTTCTGGCTGTCGCCTTGCTCCTTTACTCAGTCCTCTTTCGCCGTTCTCGAAAGCGTGCCGCCCCCGAGGATTCTGAACCGGCTGCAAGATCCTCATCCTGAGGCGGAATCGCGCCCTGGCCTCCTCGTTGCCACGGGCTCCACTATCGCACGTCGAACCGCAGGAATCCGACAACGGAAACTACGAAGGACGCCAGCGTCCAGCCCGCCAGCATCCCCGCGAAAGGCAGGATCTCCGCCAGCCGTTCGGAAAATCGCGGCGGGACATAGGTGAAGCGCGGCCGCGTACTCATATTGAGAAAATCGTCCACGGAAAACGCGGGATTCTTCGCTTGCTCTGCGTGATAGCGTGCCCAGAGATAATCGCCAAAGGCTCGCTCATACGCGCCTGCCTGTTGCTCGAACTGCTCGCGGGTCGCGAAACCTGTGAGCGACAATTCCGTGGAGGCATAGATGAAGGGAGGAAGCGGGGATGCACACGAGAGTCCCTTCGAGAGTCGGAACTGGCCCTGGGCACGCGAGCGCCATGCCTCCTCCATGCGTTCGGCTTTCTCGGATTGTCGGCGGTTCACTTCTGTCCACACACTTTCGATTTCCTTCCGGAGCTGCTCGTAGAAGCGGCGGAACGCCGGGTCGCCTTCGATCCGACGCTTCAAGGCTTCGGACGGCTGATCAAGGTCCTGGAACTCGAGGGTCACCTTGCCTGTCGCTCCCTGCCTGCCACCGGAACCTGCCGGACATTCCATCGAATGCGTGGACAGCCAGACGCACCCCAGTTTCTCCACGGCTCTGGAACTGCCCTCCCGCCCCAGATTGTCTCGTTCCTCGCTGGTGACGTATTGCAGGTCGCGCTGCAAGGCGGCAATGGAAGGAACGCGAACCACCTGTGCTGCGAGGTAAGGACTGATATTAGGGATAACGAAAACCAGCAGCACCCAGGCAAACAGACTGGTAAGTACCGACACCGAGCTGCGAGTGAAGATCGCTGAGAATGCCAGGGCGAGCGTGAAGAAGCTGCCACAGTAGAGCAGAGAGACAGCCCAGACGGCAAGGAGGGACAAGGCATCGTCGCGGCTCCAATGTGTCCCCGATTGCACCAGGACAATCGCCATACCTGCCAACCACGCGGCCAGCAGGGCGACCACCAACACGAGCGCACCGCCAGTCCACTTCGCGGCCAGAATTTCGAACCGTCGCAACCGGCTGACGAGCACGAGGCGCAACGTCCCCCGTTCTTTTTCGCTGTTGATGGCATCGAAACCCAGGACAATGCTCAGCAGACTGAAAACGATCGCCACGACGGAGGCAAGATCCACGGGGGGAAACAAATTCGGCATGGGGTTTTCTTCCAGCGTCTCGGTGCCGGCGTCGTTCGGAAGACCGCGGACGAGCACCAGGGGCGAAGGAGGCCTGCTGGGCCTTATCAATCCGCCGACGCGATTCAGATGCGCATACTTGCCCAGGAAATCCTCTAGCTGTTGGTGACGCGCGAAGAAGTCGCGATTCTCACGACTGTATTGGGCCGAGAGAACGAAGGCTGAAACCGAAACCAGTACGAGCGCCAACAGCAGTCCGACCTGAAATCGGAGCGAGAGCAGGTGGTCGCGCAATTCTTTCAATACCAGTTCGACGAACACGGTCCTATTTTCTCCTCACGTCCTCGTCCATCCCCTATCTGGGATCGACCCGTAGAAACGCCACAACAGCGCCAGTAAAGAGCGCGGCAGAAGTCAGCGCAAGGATAGCGAAATCCGTGAGAACGCCCTGCCGGAAGACCTCGCCCAGCCGCATGGGAGGGAATTCAAAAGCGCTGTAGGCAGGCACATACCGCATGTTTATCTCGGTCAGAGCCTTCATGTTTTGGCTCTTGTAGTTCATCAGTGCGCGAGTCAGCCGGCGCTGCTCAGCCAGACCTGTGCTGGCGAGGTCGGTGAAGATGTACGTTAGCGTCGCCGCCGGGGAAATTCGGCAGATCGATCGGCTTGAGTCCATCATCGCCTCCAGCCGCGCGCGATGGTCTTCCACCAAACGGTCGTACTCCTGGTTAAAGCCCTCAAAGCTTCCAGCGCGGGAGCGGTTCTGTTGGATAGCGAGGAAGCGGTTCTTCACAAACGCCTGACGGCGCAGCAATTCCTGGGTCTCTGCGGAGGGTGGCGGAGCGATTTGCTCGGCGATCAGGTTACCCACGCTCGGAATGGCAAACACCACCGTCGCCCAGAGAAAGAGCAAAATGATGAGCGCGCTCGAGGAACTGCGCGCCAAGGCCGAAACGAGCACCCCCAGTGAGAAGAAGAGCGTGATGTAAAGGAGCATCGCCAGAAGCATGAGGGCCAGGCGGGCAAGCTCGTCTGATCCGAGGGCGAGAGTGGGGCGGGTGACTAACATCAGCAGCACCGCCAGGAAGAGCGCGAGGAAAGGCAGAATGACCGCCGCGAGCCCACCTAGCAGTTTCCCCGCCGCGAGTTGCCCACGTGAGACGGCGGAACTCAGCACCAGACGGAGAGTGCCGTTCTCTTTCTCGCCACTGACCATGTCGTAGGCGAAGAGCAGGGCAATTAAGGACAGAAGCGCTTTCACGATGTAGAGAAGGTCCGGAGGTGCGAAGAGCGCAAACAGGCTGACGGCTGAGGTCTGCCGGTCGTGGGCCACGATACCGTAGGAGGCAGTCACGGTGTAGCCCCGGTCCATGACTTCATCCAGGCCCTTGGCGAACACCGAGAGGAGACGCGGTTCCACCACCACCATGAATCCGCTCTCGGCCGGGCGAGGCTTGGCGCGCTCGCGCATGACCGAGAAGTTCTGCATCCGCAACTGGTAGTCGCGATACATGACGAAGCCTGAGAGACCCAGCAGCACGGCCATGGCGACGACGCAGACGTGAAACTTGACGCTCAGGAGATGATCGAGGAGTTCTTTCCGGGCGATCGCCCATACGAGACCGGTGGGCGGCAGGAGCGTCTTTGATGAATTGGGATGCGAGGTTTTGGCTGGCATAAGACTTGTAGGCGCATAGCGTGCTGTGCCCCTTATGAGAAACAGCAACCGCCGAGCTGGCCCCGACGTCTCCGCCTGCAAGACGTGGCGCTCAGAGAGCGCCGCTACAGCAAAGCCGCAAGGTCAGAATACGGACCTTGCGCTACACCGTGGTGGTGACACCCGCTTCCATGTAATCGAGATAGAGTTTTTGAAGGTCTTCGTGGCCTAGTTCTTCCCGTGTGCGCTGCATCACCAGTTTGCCTTCCTTCATGATGCCCACGCGGTCAGCGATCTCCTTGGAGCGGAAGATATCATGGGTAGACATGAGGATGGCCTTGCCCTGTTTCTTGAGTTGCTTGAGCAGGTCAAGGAATTCCGCGCCCGCTTTCGGGTCGAGTCCGGAGGTGGGCTCATCGAGCAAGATGGCCGGCGCATCTTTGATCATGGCGATGGCGATGCCAAGCTTCTGCCGCATGCCCTTGGAGAATTCCTTCACGCGTTGCTCGTAAGCTTTTTCTTCGAGGCCCACGTCGGACATCACCTTGTAGTAATCCTTCTTGGCAAGGTGGGCCTTGCCCCCCAGCTTGGCAAAGAAGTCGAGGTTCTGACGCGCCGTGAAGTTTCCGTAGAGCATGACGTTTTCCGACACGTAGGCCACGTATCTCTTGGCCTCCAGCGGATTCTGGTGGCAGTTGATGCCGTTAATGCGCGCCTCGCCTTCCGTGGGCGGGATGAAGTCGAGGAAAAGGTTGATGGCCGTGGTTTTGCCCGCGCCGTTGGCGCCGAGCAGGCAAAAGACTTCGCCGGGGTGGATTTCAAAGTTCACATGGTCGAGGGCGAGCAGCCCGTCCTCATAACGCTTGGTCAGATTGACAGCCTGAATCATCGGTTGGTTCATAGCTTCATCCTTTTGGGCATCTTACTCTTAATTTATACGGGACGAACAAGCAAACGGTTCCTGCCGAATGACAAGCCTTCAGCTATCAGCAGTCAGCTTTCAGCCACAGCGGATTTTTCCTTGTTGCCTGCTGAACGCTGATGGCTAACCGCTTTTTTTATCACCTTACATCATAGCGTGCAAAAGCGATGAAACTGCCGACGACAAAAACTCCCGTGTAAACGATCAGCAGTCCCAGCGACGGCAGCGCGCGGGCCAGGGCCGTGAGCGCATCGCCCCGGGGTGGCGCAAAGGGGGGCAATAGCGCCAGCGTGGGGGTTGGGCGTCGCCCGAACGCCATGACGTCACCCGACGCACTCAAGAGAGTCAGAAACAGCGGATCGCTGAAGAGCGCCGAATCGAGCCGACTCTGTTGCCGGCGGACGCCTTCGAGCCACGCAGCGTAGAGCGCGTCTCCGGTACCCGCCAGGTCCGCGGAGCCGCGCGCGAACGTTGCCGCAGGACTCAGCCCCATGAGCAGCGCAGAAATCTCCTTTTGGCGTTCCTCGCGCCGCTCCGCCTCGCTATCAATCTCGCCCACTAGGCGACGACGCTTGTTGGTCGAAGCCGCCATGACCGGGGCCACAGCCTGGTCAATGGCCTGCTTGTTCTGGTCGTACACGTTGGGGTCGGAGAAAGCGCGCTCGCCCCCAATCCGCGCGTAGATTTCACCCATTTCTCTGGCGGTGTCCCGGTGAATCTGTTCGGCCAGAGCCGCCTTCTGGGCCTCGACGGCATAGGCTGGCGGAGCCGGGGCCACCGCCTGCGCCACGAACGTTGCCAGGGGAGGAACGGCCAGCACCGCAAAGACCCAGATTACCAGCAGCACCACCAGCGAGGTCCGTTGGCTGGTGGTCAGGCAGGAAATCAACAGGCCGAGGGCGTAGAAGCATAGCAGGTACGCCGCGGAACCGGCGAACAGCAAAGCGGTTTTTTCCAGCGGATCGGCGCGCAGCAGGTCCATCTCGAACAGTTGGGCACTCAGCAGGGCCACCAAAAACGCCGCGGCGAGGGGAACCACCAGCGTGACGGCGCCGCCGGCGAGCTTGCCGCCCAACAACGCCGCGCGCGAAATCGATTGGCTGAGGATCGCCCGCAGCGTTCCCAGTTCTTTCTCACCGACAACCGCGTCGAAGGCCAGCAGGATGGCCAGCAGCCCCAGCACCACGCGCACAAGGAACTCCAAATCCAGTTGCCCGAGCACGTCGGCAAGGCGGCGCGCCCGGGAAGCCGAAGGGCCGGAAGCAATCCCGGCGGCGGAGAAGTCCCAGTAAGCAGGCATGGCCGCATCGAGACCCCGGACCAACACACTGAGCGGCTCTGGCGCGCGTACCGCACGCAGAAGCAAGAGGTTCTCCCGGTCGCCTACTTCGGTCGGGCCATCTTTCCACGATTGCTTTTGTTTCTCCACTTGCAGACGGTCATACTCTGCCAGGCGGTTCTTGTAATCCCTTGCTCCCACATACACGGCCAGCGGTGTAAGTCCCACAGCCAGCAGGGCGATGATTAGGAAGCGCAGGCTGGTCATCTGGTCGCTCAGTTCCCGAAGGGCGACGATCCAAACGGCGCGGCTGGTGGTGGGTGCCACCACGCCCGTGACGCGTGACGGTGGGAAAACGACCCCGGTGTGAGCCTGCAATGAGTTTCTGCCTTTCTTGGGCCTTGCGTTCTCCTCACCCACCGAGCGCGGTGAGTTCGTGCAACCCCCGGACCACAGCCGGCTCACCGATTGCAGCCGAAGAACCGCGGAGTCAGAAAGCAACTCCGCGCTACCGGCGCGTGAGCTTGATGCCGAACACTACGATGCCCCCGACCAATGCCAGTAACAGGCCGATGAGGGCGGCCGTGGCTTTGATATTCGGCGGGGCCATGACGTGGATGCGGTCGGACTGGTCCTGCGTGGGCACCTTGCGGTTATTCGAAATGGCGTCGGTCTTGATCTTCACTTCGTAATCGCCTACACCCACATCCGAAGGTGGCAGGACTTTCAGCTTTACGATTTCTTCTTGGTTCGGTTCGAGCTTGGCCACGGTGTCGGGCGTGACGAAGGTCCGCCAATTCAAGGGGTTCTCGGTCGAGACGTGGATGTTGTGCACCACGCGCGTGCCGGTGTTTTTCACCGTCAGGTTCAAATCCACGGTCTCGCCGATGCGGATTTCCTGGTAGAGGCTGGGCGCTGAGACTTCGATTTTCCCTACGCCACGCGGGATCAGTTGCAGGCGCACCTTGCCGCACTTGAGCGCTTCCACTTGCGCGTCCGTGAAAATCCTCGCGAGGTCAATCTGCTGCGCCTGGGCCGCATCCATAACCAGCGCCCAGAAAGTCAGCGGCTTGTCGAGCGCCACGCGCTCGTCCACTTTATCGGGGAGGTAAAGCTTGAGCTGCAACTTCTGGCTGGTCACGCCTTCGGGGAAGCGCACCTGATAGAGCCGCGAGCCCGAGGTTGGCTCCAGGAAGTCGCGCGCGATCTGCTGCGGCAGGTTGAGCGTCACCAGGGCGAAGGGGTTCGCAGACTTGGTGAACTGCTCGAGGTGCACGTTATAGGTGGCTTGGCCGCCCAGATCCACCTCAAGCGAGACTTCCTCCGCGCTCATGCTTACGATGTTCGCCGAGGGGTCTTTCTCCAGATAGATTTGCCGGTCTTCTTCCCGACCGTTGTAATAGAGGCCGACCACCAGCGCGTCCACGTCCTTGAGAAGGCCAAAGTCCAGGGTCTTCTCCTCCCCGACGCCGAGTTTGGCGATATAAGCGGAATAGGGGTCGGAGATCATCGCACCCGGAATAACTCCACCTCCCTGGCTGGTGGTGGCGCTAGGGTTGGGGGTTCCGGAAGCTTCCTTGAGCGACACGCGGATCTCCGTTAGTTCGCGCATCTTCATCTGGTCGGGTAACTGGACGTCCGTGGCTGAAATCCCGAATAGCTTATAGTCGAGCACGACGCCTGAGTTGTTTCTGACCGTCACGCGTACGTACTTGGAGCCGTCGGCGCGTTGGTGCTTGACGGCAGAAACCACGTCCAACCGGGGCGCCTCGGCAAAGAGGCGCAGGAACGCCTGCTGGAAATCGACTTGAGCTTGCCGGTAGGCAATCTCGGCGGCTTCGTAGTCGGCTTGCGAACCGATCCCCTGGTCGTAAATCAGTTTCTTCCGGTCACGCTTGGCTTTGGCGTCTTTCAAGGCCAAGTCCAATCGTTTCAGCTCCAACAGCCTCTGCGCCTCGGTGTTGGCTGAGGGGCCCGTCGCGCCACCTGCCGTCGCTTGACCCTTGGCGCTGAACGGGAAACTTATAAGGCTTAGAACAAGAAGGAGAAGGACACTAGTCTTCAATGTCGCCTCCCGACCTTTGGACGTTGCAGCGGGGCCTTCGTCACCCCGATATACGCCAAATCTTAGCCCAAAGTTCGGGAGATTGAACAGAGAATCAATGCATGGCGAGCGAAAAAGTCTCGGGCCCGGGAGGAGGAAGCAAGGCCGCGGCGTGGGTGACAGAGGCTAACTTCTGCTCCCCGGCTGCGTCAAAACTGTACGAGTTCGGATTCTGAACGCCTGTGCCCGCATCGTTGGACGAAGAACCCAGGTACCTCCGGTCAGCCGTGACGAGCCAGGCGAGTGCCCGATCAAGATCGCCACGCCGCCTGCGAATGGACTATGCTGCGCCGGAACCTCGGCCCGCCCTATTGCGTTAGTAGAAGTCAGGAGGAGCTAGGCCTGTGTCCCGAACGCACTATGGCGAGCTCGGCGTCACTAACATGAACCCAGTCTCGATCCTCGAACCGCAGACGGCACCACCCGCCCCGACCGAGCCGGCTGCACGCGCGCCCAACGCCTCGGCCGGTGCGCTGCTGGGCACGCTGGTTCTCAAGGAGGTCCACGACCTGGTGCTGACCCTGCGCTTCACCGTGGGCACGGTGCTGGTGCTTGTGCTCGCAGTGATGGCGGCCTACATCGGCAGCCTTGACTACAACGCCCGTCTGGACAGTTACCAGACCAAGCAGAAGCTGAACCGCGAGAACCTGTCCCGGGCGAAGGTCTACTCCTTTCTTCGCCCGACCCTCGTGCGGCCGCCGGAGCCGCTCAGCATCTTGCACCATGGCCTGGAGGGCCGCCTCGGCACCGATTTCAGGATCAGCGTGGAGCAGGAGAGTACCGAGGCCGAAGGCCTAAACCGGGGCAACGAATACCTTTCCATTTTCTCGGAAGTGGACCTGACGGTGATTGTGGCGGTCATCCTGGGGTTGCTCGCTTTGCTCTTCACTTTTGATATGGTGTGCGGCGAGCGGGAAGCCGGGATGCTCAAGCTGATGATGTCCTATCCGCTTTCGCGCTCCCGACTCTTGCTGGGGAAATACCTGGGTGCCTGGGTCACCCTGATGCTTCCCACCGCAATGGCTTGCCTGTTGTCCCTGCTGGTGGTGGGCGTGGCGGCGCAGGTGCATTTTGGAGCGCAGGAGATAGTACGCATCGGGCTGATTTTTCTCCTTTACGCGCTCTATCTTTCCCTGACGCTGCTGGCGGGCTTGGTGATTTCCAGTTTTGTGCAGCGGTCTTCCCTTGCCCTGGTCTTTGCCACCTTCTTCTGGTTCCTTCTGGTGGCCATCGTCCCGAACCTGGCGACGATGGCTCCGGATTTCGTGGGGACGCGGGAGGAGATCTACCAGGAGACGATGGAGAACCTTGCGCAATTGGACAAAGAGCAGGATGTGGCCTTCCGGGCGCAGAAGAATCCCTTCGACAACTTCACTTTCCATTACGCCATTAACCAAAATGGGGGGGACGGGATGAGTCTGGAATGCCACTTCGGTGATGCCAAGTTCTATGACCAACTGCGCGATGCCTTCGGCCAATTTATCCCGCTAGCCATGAAGTTTGCTGGCCGGAGGGCGGAAATCTGGCGCCGCTATCTTCGTTATCGGGATCATCAGGCCGCGCTCGCTCGGGGGCTTTCTTTCCTGTCGCCCACGGCGGTCTTCCAAAACACCCTGGGCTTTGTGAGCGGAACCTCGGAGGCAGACTACAAGCACTACATCAGCCTGGCCAGCCGGTATCGCAACACCTTTTTCGATTACCTGACCCGTAAGAACGCCTTCAACTCCTGGCGCTGGTTCACCTCGGACCCGGATGACGGGGACATTCCGTGGCCGATCATGGCGGTGGGGAAGACTCCGGACGAAATGGAAGCTAGCGGCAAGAAACCCGGGGAAGTCATGGAGCAGTGGATGCACGACCAGACGGCTTGGAGAAAGTTCCTCCAATACGAGAGGGATCGTGACAACTCCCGCCGCGCCGTACTTTTGCTGGGCGATCTGCCGGCTTTCACGCACCAGCGCTTGGGGACGGGCGCGATTCTCGTCCAGGCGGGGCCGGAGATTGGCTACCTCCTGGTGCTGAACATCATTCTGTTCTTGGTGGCGTTCGTCCGTTTTGTGCATTACGACGTGCGGTAGTTGTCAGTTGCCCGTGGTTTACAACTGACCACTGACGGCGGACAACGGACATCGGGTTGAGGCTGTACTTGATGCTCCACATCCTCAAACACGAATTGTTGGAACAACTCACCAGCTTCAAGTTTGCTGCCGGCTTGCTGCTGGTTCTGGTCTTATTTGGAGTGAACGGTGCGGTTTTCTCTTTGAGATACAGAAGCGATGTGGTTGGGTATCGCCGCATCCAGCAACGGTGGGAACAGCAACTGGCCGTGCGGAAGACGTTGGACGACCTTCCCCGTCAGGATTTCAGTGTGGTGAAGGTTCCGCTCAGGACCGCGTTCCTGGCCTCGGGCGGGCAGGACCGGCTGCCGGATGCCTACCGCTTCGCGATCAATATCTGGGGTGACATGCCTGCGACCTACCGGGCTGCCAGCCAGAACGCGGTGATCGAATCCTTCCAGGCCCTCGATTGGTCATTTGTAGTGGGAACGGCGTTTTCGCTGCTTGCTCTGGTGTTCGCCTACGATTCGGTAAGCGGCGAAAAAGCACGGGGAACACTGAAGCTGCTGCAGACTTACAGCCTCTCGCGAAACTCCATCCTGTTTGGCAAGCTACTGGCGAACCTAGTGATGTTGCTGGTAATGCTGACGGGAGGTATGTTGCTCTCTCTGCTCTTGCTGCTTCTCGTAGGGCAGATCGACTTGGGCGCGGCAGAATGGGCGCGCATTGGGCTCTTCCTGGTTCTCTCTGCTTTTTACATCACCCTATTCCTGAGCCTGGCGCTCTTCCTTTCCACAGCCACCCATCGGCCTACGGCCTCGATGGTACTGGCCGTCATGGTTTGGGTGGTCTCGATTGTCGTCATCCCGGGGGTCGGCACGCTCATTATCCAGCATGTCAAGAAGCTTCCCACCCAAAACGAGGTTAGTGAACGCGCAGGGAAGGTCTATGAGATGATCGCCGCAGAGTTCAAGGATCACGCTTCCGACTGGCGGGGAAGGGAGGGGGGCAAGTCGGTTGATTACCAGGCGGAGCGGATGTCCACTGTCGCCCAGAACAAGCGGAAGCACCTCCAAGAGGAAATCTGGGGGGACTACCTGCGACAAAAGTTCGCGCAGGCGCGAATCGTGCGCAGGATCTCATCCGTCTCGCCGACCTCCCTGTTCGGGTACGGCGCGGAGTCCATCAACGGCTCGGGCGTGCTGCGGGATGAATCGCTGGTGAGAGAAGCTCGCCAGTATCGGAATACCGTGGAAGAATGGATTCGCCAGCGTGATCTGGGTGATCCGGAAAGTCCTCATCTCTTGTTTCAGCCAGGCTACCTCTCGCTCAGACCTCTGGTCGCCGGGAGTGTCCCTCGCTATCAATTCCAGGAGGCAACTGTACCCGAAGGGTTGCGGGACGCCCTGTGGCGGGTTGTTCTCCTTTCCGCTGAGACCTTAATCATGCTCGTTGCTGCCGTATATGTGTTCCAGCGTTACGACGTGAGATAGGGAAAGAGAGGATTAGGGTGTCGAAGTTCGGGATTCGAGGTGGAAGAGCCCGGGCTCGGAGCTGGTACGATGCCGAGGAACCATTTCTCGCGTGTACGGAAGGGCGGCGTTTCAACCGCGCCGTGCCGACGCCGGCAAGAAAGACAAAAGGAATATACTTTGTCTCCCTTCCCCGACAGGGGTTATACGCCGCCCTTCCGGCAGCATAAGGCCTGCTTCTCAGCGCCTTGTTACTTTCCCAGCGCAGCGCGAGCCGTGCGAACGGCCTCAATGTACTTGCGGGCGTTGGCGGCGATAACGTCCAGCTTTCCCTCGCGGAGCACCTTCACGTTCACCAGCTCTCCCCCCACGGCCACTGCAGCAGCTCCAGCCTTGATGAATTCCGGAGTGGTTTCGAGATTGACCCCACCCGTAGGAACGAAATCAATTTGCGGGAAGGGGCCTTTCAGGGCCTTGATATAGCTGGGACCACCCACCGGCCCGCAGGGAAAGATCTTAACCATGTCCGCGCCCGCTTGCCACGCTGTCACCACCTCCGTGGGTGTTAGCGCGCCGGGAACACAGGCCTTACTGTAGCGACGCGCCGTCTCGATCACGCGCACGTCCAGCGAAGGCGTGACAATAAACTCTGCCCCTGCCAGCAGGGCCGCGCGGCAGGTCTCGGGATCGAGGATGGTGCCCGCACCCAGCAGCACCTTGTCGCCGAACTTGTCCGTCACGCACTCCATCACGCGAATGGCGTTGGGCACGGTCATGGTGATTTCGGCGATGCCAATGCCCCCTTCGATGATCGCCTCCGCCGCGCGCAAAGCGTCCTCCGCTGAGGGCGCCCGGACGATGGGAATGAGTCCAATCTCACGAATCAGCGCCAGAGCTTTATCTTTAGACCAGGGCATGAGCGTCTCCAATTCTCAGGTTTCGGCGTTAGGGATTCGCGTTTCGCAGAATGCCGCAGCCGGGGCTCGGGAACGACAATAAGGAAAAAGCGCGAATCCCGAAACCCGGACCCTGAATCCCCGTTTTATCGCGCTACGCGCAGGCTCGCTCCCTTCATCAGGCTTTCGACTTCGGCGAGGGTCGCCCAGTTGAAGTCGCCGGGGGTCGAATGCTTCAGGGCGCTGAACGCGTTGCCGTAGCGCACGGCCTCCGCATAAGACTTCTTCGTCAGGCAACCGTAGATGAAGCCAGCGCTGAACGAGTCCCCCCCGCCGAGGCGGTCAACAATCTCCAGCTCATACTTCACATCGTCGTAATACTTGCCATCCGCGTAGGCAATAGCCGTCCAGGTGTTTCGCCACACCAACGGATTCTCGCGCAAGGTGATGGCGACCGCCTTGAAATGGAATTTCTCCTGAAGCCGTCGGGCCACCTCCTTGTAGGACTCGGCGGAAACCCGGGTGAAGCCCTTCTCGTCGGTCTTGCCCTCGGCCTTGATCCTGAAGACTACGTTCGTATCTTCCTCCGTGGTGATCAAGATGTCCACGTACTTCATCATCGGTTCCTGGACGGCCTGGGCTTTCTCCCCCGACCAGAGCTTGCCGCGATAGTTCAAGTCGTAACTCACCGTCACGCCGGCTTGCCTGGCGGCCTGCAAGGCTTCCAGCGTGACCGTGGCCGCCGAATCGCTCAGTGCGGGCGTGATGCCGCTGGTATGGAACCACTTGGCGGCCTGGAAGGCCTTCTTCCAATCCACCTCACCGGGCTTGATGGCGCTGATCGCAGAATGCGAGCGGTCATAAAGCACGGAGCTGGCACGCGGCGCGGCGCCGAATTCGACGAAATACAAACCCAGCCTCCCGTCAGCAGCCCACGCCAGGTTCGAGGTGTCAACGCCCGCTTGGCGCACGCGATTTTCCATCAACCGTCCCAGGGGGTTCTTCGGGAGGCGTGAAACCCAGGCGCTCTTCAGGCCCAGCCGGCTGACGCCCACCGCGACATTCAGCTCGCCGCCGCCGACTTGCAGGTCGAGAGAAGTAGCCTGCTCCAGGCGCTGATAATGCGGCGGGGAGAGACGTATCATTGCTTCGCCAAAAGTCACAACATCAAACATGAACCACCTCCGCGGGCGGCGCAGGTTCATTGAACCACGGCACAATATAGGACTTTCGCGAAGAAAATGCAGCCCATTTCGCGGGCCGTTCGCCTTGGCGAGTGAACGAAACTGTGGCTTGCTAGGCAGGGTGGCGAGGGACATGATCGGCCTGAGGACCTTGAAAACCCTCGCCGCTCGCCACAATCCAAATCAGGCCTTCAAGTTGCATGTTGGAGCTCTCGCGACCGTGGATAACAAGACCGACGGTCTCCGCACTGCTCGCAATGGAACGCCATAGGATGCCTACCGATATGTGGGCTGATTGCTGTACACTGGCGAGGGTTTGTGCTGGGGTCGAGGAAACGCGAGATGAAGAACAAACTGCCCAAGTGCAGTCGCCGGGCATTTCTTCGTTTGGGCATGGGCCTTGCCGCCGGGGCACCTCTGGCGCTCTCTGCTGGTTGCGGTGGGGAACAGCTCGAAAATCCGCCTGGAAACCGTCCGCCCAGCTATCGAACTGACGCCAAGGTGGCGATCGTCTCCTGCCGAACGTACGGAACGGATGAGGTGAAAGGAGCTCTCCGGCAGAGCTTTGATTTGTTAGGTGGCATCCACACGCTGGTGAACGGCAAGACGGTCACAGTAAAGGTGAATCTCACCTGTGGAGGCTATTTTGAAAGGCAGTTCAACCGGTCTCCCGGCGAATCCTATATAACCCACGGTGCGACGGTGATTGCCCTCAGCTCGCTGCTGCTGGCGGAAGGGGCACAGCGAGTCCGCATTGTGGAATCTGCGCCCTTCACCGAACCCATGGAACAGTTCCTGTCGTGGGCCGAATGGGACGTGCAAACGCTGCTGGCGCTCGGCAACGTCGAACTGGAAAACACCCGCAATCTGGGGATCGGCCAGAGCTATGCGCGTCTCCAGGTGCCCACCGGCGGGTATCTGTTTTCTTACTTTGAATTGAACCATTCTTATCGAGACACGGACGTCTTCATCTCGCTCGCCAAGATGAAGCAGCATCTCACGGCCGGCGTCACCCTTTCCATGAAGAACCTTTTTGGCATCACCCCTAATTCGCTCTATGGGGACAAGGCCCCGAGCGAAGACGCGCTTTCCTGGCGCGGGCCTTTGCACGGAGACGGCGGCGGGTGGGGCTCGGTCCCGCTCCCCGGTGCCCGGCAGGACCGCAATCCGGACGGCCCGGGCTTCCGCGTGCCGCAAGTGGTCGCCGACCTCTGCGTCGCCCGGCCGGTTGATCTGGCCATCATTGACGGCATCACCGCCATGAGTGGGGGTGAGGGCCCGTGGGCGCCCAATGCGGCGCTCACTACGCCTGGGGTGCTCATTGCAGGATTGAATCCGGTTTCAACCGACGCGGTGGGGGTGGCGGTGATGGGCTACGCGGACCCTCGCGCCACGCGCGGCGCTCCTCCGTTTGGCAATTGCGACAACCATTTGCTGCTCGCCGAGCAAGCCGGTGTTGGGTTGGCGGATTTGTCGCGGATCGACGTGCGGGGGCTGACGATCCAGGACGCCCGGTACCCTTATTCCAGCTAGAGGCTTTACAGGGGCGCTCCCGGCACATTTCCCGCAGGCCTTCGCGAGACAGCCCCCGACAAATCCGCCCTCCATCGGGCATGGTGGTCCAGATGGCCCTCGGCAGCGAGTGCATCTTGCCAGGATCGGACCGACGGGTACTTGAAATCGTAAGCCTGCGTAGCTTGCCCACTCGGCCTACGTGACCGCAGGTTCCGCTCATGCCTTGCACAGACACGCCAAGAATTCAAGGTTTCTCACAAGCTTTCTCGCCCTGCGAGAACGGTTGCTTTATGCCGCAGCCGTTTCTTGACATAATTCTCAGGCGGAGCTTAGAGTAGGGGTCTATTCTCTTGCTGATTAAGCATTTCGAGAGGGATGGACTCTGGTGACGGCAGAAGGGGCAGGTACGATCTTAGACAAAATTGTCGCTGCGACCAAGCAGCGGATCGAAGAGGCCCGGGCACGTATTCCTCCGGGCGACCTGCAAGGCGCTGCGGAGGGCCGCACCGAGCGGCGTGACTTCGCCGCAGCCATCGCGCGCGTCAGCTTGCCAACCGACGGGCTAGGCCTGCGCGTTATCGCGGAGTTGAAGCGAGCTTCGCCGTCGCGAGGCTTGCTGCGCCAGCAGTATCGGCGGCGGGAGATCGCTCTAGGCTACGAGTCTGCGGGCGCCGTGGCGCTCTCCGTCCTGACTGAGGAACACTACTTTCTCGGCGCGCTGAGCGATCTCTCAGAGGTGCGCAGTGCTGTGCAGCTGCCGGTCCTGCGCAAGGATTTCATCCTGGATCCTTACCAAGTCTATGAATCTGTGGCTGCGGGGGCGGACGCCTTGCTGCTGATCACGGCTGCCCTCGACGACAAGGACCTGGGGAACCTCATGGCCCTTTGTAACCACCTGCGGATCGCCGCGTTGGTGGAGGTCCACACCGAAGAAGAACTGGACCGCGCGCTCACGGGCGGCGCGAAACTTGTCGGAGTCAACAACCGGAACCTGAAGACGCTGGAAGTGAACCTTGCGACCTCATTTCGTTTGCGAGAGAAGATCCCCACGACCTGCCTGGCGGTCAGCGAGAGTGGCATCAGGACTCCTGCGGAACTTCGCAGTATCGCCGAGGCGGGCTACCATGCGGTGTTGCTGGGGGAACGCTTGATGGCAGGTCCCGACCCGGGCAAGGAATTGGCGGCATTGCTCCGGGGCGCGAGAACTAGAACTTCGAACGCCTTATGATCTGGGCGGCGATACAGGCATCGCGCCGACTTCTTTTCAGCCCGTAGCACGCGGGTGACCGCCCTTACCGACGGCATGCCAACACGCATCAAAGTCTGTGGTATCACGCGGCTCGAGGACGCACAGCTGGCGATTGAACTGGGCTCGTGGGCGTTGGGATTCAATTTCTATCCGCCGTCTCCACGTTACATCGCGCCGGCTGCGGCAAGAGCGATCATCCGACGCTTGCCCCCCTTGGCGATGTCAGTGGGAGTCTTCGCAGACGAAACGGATGCTGCCCACATTCTAGTCCTGGCCCGGCAAGTGGGGGTGGGTGCGGTTCAGTTGCACGGACCGAGATTTCCTTCGCTCACTGAGGTGGCCGAAGCCTACCCGCTGATTGTCGCGGCGGCGGTTCGGGAAGGTTTCAAGCTGGAAGACCTCCACCACCTGCCGGGGACGGCACTCCTGCTCGATACATTTGACCCAAATCTGCGGGGTGGTACCGGAAGGACTTTCGACTGGAGCATGGCGCGCGAAGCGAAGCAGCACGGCCCAATCATCTTGGCAGGCGGTTTGACACCCGAAAACGTTGCCCAGGCGATTCGGGAGGTTCGGCCCTTCGCTGTGGACGTGGCGAGTGGTGTAGAGTCGGCTCCGGGCATTAAGGATGTTGTCAAGGTACGAGCGTTCTTCGCTGCGGTGGCTGAAGCTGACAGAGAATTGTGATTTGCGATTCGGGATTCATGGTAACGCGTGAGCAACATCGCACGACTTGGCCTGACGCTCGCGGCCGGTTCGGCGAATTCGGCGGGCGCTTTGTGCCGGAGACGCTGATGCATCCGGTTGAAGAGCTGGAGCAGGCTTACCAAGCCGCTCGGCGCGACGCGACGTTCCAGGCCGAACTCGACCGGCTGTTAAGGGATTTTGCGGGCCGGCCCACCCCCCTCTTCCATGCGCGCCGGCTGACCGAACACTTGGGCGGGGCACAGATATACCTGAAGCGTGAAGACTTGCTTCACACGGGCGCCCACAAGATAAACAACTGCCTGGGCCAGGGGTTGCTCGCCCAGCGGATGGGCAAGACGCGGCTGGTGGCCGAGACCGGGGCGGGTCAGCATGGGGTAGCGACGGCGACAGTGGCCGCACTCTTGGACCTCGAATGCGTGGTGTACATGGGTGAAGAGGACATGGCCCGCCAGGCTCCGAACGTCTTCCGCATGCGCCTGCTAGGCGCCGAGGTGGTGCCGGTCTCCTCCGGCTCGAAGACCCTCAAGGATGCCATCAACGAAGGCATGCGCGACTGGGTGACGAATGTTCAGAACACCCACTACCTGATGGGATCGGTGCTGGGGCCGCATCCATATCCGATGATGGTGCGTGACTTTCAGCGAGTCACGGGGCAGGAATCTCGCCGCCAGATACTGGAGTTGGTCGGAAGACTGCCGGACTACCTGTTTGCCTGCGTGGGCGGTGGGAGCAACTCCATCGGATTGTTCTATGACTTCATTCCAGACAGCGAAGTGAAGATGGTCGGCGTGGAAGCTGGAGGGCGAGGACTTAATCTGGGTGAGCACGCGGCGAGGTTTGCCGGTGGGAGACCTGGGGTTCTGCATGGCACTTACACTTACGTTCTCCAGACCGAAGACGGGTTGATTGCGAGTACGCATTCGATTTCGGCGGGGCTGGATTACCCTGCCATCGGACCGGAGCACGCAGCGCTGTATCGCCAAGGCCGAGTGGAATACACTCACGTAAGCGACGAAGAGGCACTTGAGGGGGCACGTGTCCTTTCACAAATGGAAGGGATCATCCCGGCGCTCGAGCCCGCGCACGCGCTGGCGGAAGTCCTGAAGCGCGCGCCGAAAATGGGCCGCGAGCAAATCATTGTCGTGAACCTCTCCGGACGCGGCGATAAAGATCTGGGAATTTTCCAGTCGGTGGGAAGACTGTGAGGACAGTGATAAGTGTTAAGTGACGAGTGATGAGTGGTGAGGACTTGTCACTAGTCACTCGTCACTTTCGGTTATGCCCACGGTTTCGACATATCGAATTGAGGCTCGGTTTCGCGAGCTACACGAGCGGCAGGCGAAGGGGCTGATCGTGTATTTGACGGCGGGGGACCCGACGCTCGAGGCCACGGGGGAGCTGCTTGTTGCCCTGGAGCGCGCGGGCGTGGATGTCATCGAGTTGGGCGTGCCTTTCTCGGATCCCCTGGCCGATGGGCCGGTCATTCAGCGGGCATCCGAGCGGGCGCTCCGAGCGGGTGCAACGCTCGGACGGATCCTGGCGTCATTCCCGCGCTGGCGAGAAACGACTCGGACCCCTATCATCTTATTCAGCTATTACAACCCCATCCTGCAATACGGGCTTGAGAAGTTTGCCCGGGATGCAGCCCGGGCCGGGGTGGATGGCGCTTTAGCGGTGGACCTCAGCCCCGAGGAGGCCGCACCGTACGTGAGCGCCCTGCGCGCGCTAAACCTCGATACAGTGTTTCTGGCTGCGCCTACCTCGACAGACGCGCGGCTGGAACGCGTGGCGAAGCTTTCGACGGGTTTCCTCTACCTGATCTCCCGGACGGGTGTCACCGGCGAGCAGAGCGAGATCTCCTCGAGCGTCCAGCCACTAATAGAGCGTGCGAAGCGGTTTACTTCCTTGCCGCTCGCCGTGGGGTTCGGCATCTCGACCCCCGCCCAGGTGCGTGAGGTTCAAGCGCTGGCGCACGCGGCCGTAGTGGGTAGCGCGGTGGTGCACGCCATCGAGGAGCATTATGCTAGGAAAGGTGCGGCGGGAATCGAGCAGTTCGTCCGCTGGCTCAAAGAAGGGACGGGGAGTAAACCTGTATGAGCGATCTCGATGGCTGGCGCAAGCGAATCGACGAGATCGACCAGCAGCTCGTGAAGCTGCTTAACGAACGCTCGCGGTGCGCGGTGGAGATTGGACACCTCAAGAAGAAATTGAGGCTACCGGCGTGGCAGCCGGAACGTGAGGTCGAGATCTTGCGCAACGTCGTGAAGTCCAACCATGGCCCCCTCGATGACGCGGCCATCCGCCGCCTCTTTGAACGCATTATTGACGAGGCCAGGTCACTCGAGCGTCACTCGATGGAAGAAGGGGCAACGCTTGGGAAGGAGTAACAGAATATGGTCGTGGTAATGCACGAAGGCGCGACGGAAGAGCAAATCCAGCGCGTGATCAACAAACTGATGGAGATGGGATTCGATATCCACCGCTCAACGGGGGCCCGTCATACCGTGCTAGGAGCCGTGGGCGCCAAGGTGGATTTTGACACCCGCGACATCGAGCTCTTGGACGGCGTCGGAGAGGTGCTGAGGATCTCCGCCCCCTATAAGCTTGCCAGCCGCCATTTCCGCCCCGAAGGCTCGGTGATCCAACTGGGGAAAGGCGTAGCGGTGGGAGGCGAGCAGGTCGTGGTGATGGCCGGGCCCTGCAGCGTCGAGAGCGCCGAGCAGATTGAGACCATTGCCGCCAGCGTGGCGAAAGAGGGCGTGCGCGTGCTCCGGGGTGGTGCTTTCAAGCCACGATCCTCTCCGTACAGTTTCCAGGGTCTGGGTCCACAAGGGTTGGAGCTGATGCGCCGCGCCGCCGGCATGCACAATATGTTGGTGATTTCGGAAGTCATGGACCAGACGCAGATTCCCATGATGCTGGATTACGTGGACGTCCTCCAAGTGGGCGCCCGAAACATGCAGAATTACAACTTGCTCAGGGACCTGGGAAAGGTGGCGAAGCCCATTCTGCTGAAACGGGGTATCGCCGCCACTATCGAAGAGCTGCTGCTTTCTGCCGAGTACATTATGGCGGGCGGAAACTACAACGTCATCCTCTGCGAGCGCGGCATCCGGACATTTGAGAGCTCCACGCGCAACACGCTCGACGTGTCGGCCATTCCGGTCATCAAGAAGCTTTCGCACCTGCCGATCATTGTGGATCCCTCGCACGGGACGGGCCGACGCGACAAGGTGGCGCCCATGGCGCGGGCCGCCGTGGCGGCAGGAGCCGACGGATTACTGATTGAAGTTCACCACGATCCCGAAAAAGCCCTTAGTGACGGCGCGCAGTCGCTCTACCCCGACCAGTTTGAACAGTTGATGAAGGAATTGCGGATGATCGCGCCGGCAGTTAGCAGAACGATCTAGTACGCTTCGACCGTTGATGGTTCACAGTCCGAAGCCGAGGGAGGATGCGGAAGACCCGGAATGGACTGTTGACCTTTGACTGTCGACTTTGAACTGGTTCTTTGGCCGTGGCACCTCCCGAAGACTTCTTCCATCGCGTTGCGATCGTTGGCCTGGGATTGATGGGCGGGTCGTGGGGGCTCGCCCTCAAGAAGCAGGGGTTCGCGGGCCGACGGGTGGGGTGCGACCAGCCAGGTATTGTGAGCCGCGCGCTGGCGCTTGGCGCTATCGACGAGGGCACCGACGACCTCACTGCGGCTGTCCAGCAAGCGGATCTGATTGTTCTGGCGACTCCGGTGGGGGTCATCCTCGACCTTTTACCCCAGTTGAAGACGATGGTCCTGTCCGGCGCGCTGGTCACCGATGTCGGCAGCACAAAACGCTTGATTGGCCAGCGGGCGAGGGAAGTTTTCGGCGAGGAGCCTCTGTTTCTTGGCGGCCACCCGCTGGCGGGGAAAGAGCGCTCGGGGTTGGATAACGCCGACGCGGGGTTGTTTGAAAACGCACGTTACGTTCTCACTCCGCTTGCGCCTGACCACCAGTCGGACCCGCGAGTGAGAGCTTTTTCCTCTCTCCTCCAAATGATCGGCGCGCGGCCCTATGTGACTGACGCGGTCGGCCATGACCGCGCGGTTGCTTTCCTTAGCCATTTGCCTCAGCTCCTTTCCTCTGGTCTGGGTACGCTGATCGCCGAGGAGAGTGCCCAGGGGCACCTTCCGCTGGAGCTTGCGGCCTCGGGCTTCCGGGACGTAACGCGCCTTGCTGAGAGCCCTTACTCCGTCTGGCGTGACATTTGCCTGACGAACATCGAAAATATCCAGCAAGCGCTCGAGGCGCTGATTGAGAAGCTTGAATTCATGAAATTGCACTTGAGCGACCGCGAGTTGGAGCGGGAGTTCAGGCAAGCCTTGAAATTGCGCGAGAAATTGCGCGAACTTGCCTAAGCGGCTCGAGCGGGGCTCAATCCACATAACCCATGAATCTCTTGCGTCGTTGGGCGAAGAAGAAATCGGTTCAGGCCGTTGCACTGGGGCTGGCGAGTGGTCTATTGGTTCTGGGCGCATACCGGCTAGGTTGGCTGGACTCGCTCGAGAACAAGTCCCTGGACTGGCGCTTCCAGAAGTTCACCCAGGAGGGACGCGCCAGCCGTGACATCGTCATCATCGCGCTCGACGATCAAAGCTTCAGCTCGCGGGAGATGCTTGAGAATTTCGGTCGCTGGCCCTGGCGACGGCTCCTTTACGCCGGCTTGGTGCACTACCTGAACGAGGGTGGACCGCGTGCCATCGGAATCGACCTCACCTTCGAGGGGGCCGATCCCCACGCCGGGGACGACGAACAACTTGCGGAGATGCTGGCGGAGCGCCCCGATGTCGTTCTGGCCTTTGCGCTCAATAAAGGCAACTTCCGTGAAACCGACCCCAAGGCCCAGGAACGATTGCGGCGGGCGCTGGCGCCATTCAAACTCAAGGTCAGCGACCAAGCGCGGCTGGAACTCGACGCGTACTCCGACATTGGCCTTTCTCAGGAAGAGTTTTTGAAACCTGTGCCGGGCATTGGTTGCATCACCATTCGTCGCGACCCAGATGGGCCTGTCCGGACGACGACACCGCTTTTCCAGTTTCAGGAAAACTTCTACCCCTCTTTTCCCTTGGCCGTGGCCGCGCTGGCATCCCGGCAAAGAACCGACTTGACGATAACGCCCGGGCCGGTCTTGAATTTCGCTGGCAGAAGGATCCCCGTCGATCGCCAGGGGCGGATGTTCGTCCGCTGGTATGGCCCCGCTTACACCTACAAGCACTATTCGGTGTGGAAGGTTTTCAATTCCGCTTTGGCTTACGAGAACGGTCAAAAGCCCGAGATTCCGCCGGAAGCTTTCAAGGGCAAGATTGTGCTGATCGGTGCGACGGCGACGGGCGCTTCCGACCTGTGGCCCAACGCCTTCCCGGAGAACTACCCGGGCGTGGAGATTCACGCCACGGTGATCGACAACCTCCTGAAAGGTGATTTCCTCCGCTCCAGCCCGCGAAGTGTGGCGCTGGGCGCGATCTTCCTGATGTCGTTTCTGATGGCCGGGCTGGTTTACTTTTTCAACTCGGCGTTGATTTACGGGCTGCTGGCGTTACTTGGCGGCCTGCTCTATTTCACCGCCGTCTGCGCAGCGTTTACTCGCGCCACCTTATGGGCGCCCATGATAGCGCCACTCGCAGCCGGCACAGTCGCCTTCACCGGGTCCACGCTCACCCGCTATGCCACCGAAGGCCGTGAGAAGCGGAAGTATCGGAAGACGCTACTGAAGTATCTTTCGCCCCAGCTCGTGGAAACCATCATGGAGGACTTCAACTGGGCGAGCCTCCGCGCCGAGAAGCGGACGCTCACCGTGCTCTTCAGCGACGTGCGCGGGTTCACCTCCTTCTCCGAGAGGTATCCCCCGGAGACCGTCATCGCGACGCTCAACGAACACCTGAACATGATGGTCTCAGTGATCTTCAAGTACCAGGGGACGCTGGACAAATTCGTGGGTGATTGCGTGATGGCCTTCTGGGGGGCGCCGCTGGCGCAGCCCAACCATGCCGAGTTAGCCACGCGCGCGGCGCTGGAAATGATCGAAGGTCTGGAAAAACTGAATCAGAAATGGCAGAGTGAAGGCAGGCCGACGCTCCATATCGGCGTGGGCATCAACACGGGTGAGATGCTTTTCGGGAATATCGGCTCCGAGCAGCGGATGGACTTCACGGTGATCGGTGACAGTGTCAACCTGGGTGCGCGGCTCGAGAGTGCCACGAAGGAACTGAAGGCTTCCATTGTGGTCAGTGATGCTACTTACCAGTTGATTCGCGATCTGGCCGAAGTTCGCCCGCTGGGAGAGATCTCGGTGAAAGGCAAAGAGCAGAAAATCGTTGTGTACGAGCTCTTGGGAATGGCTAGCGCCGTTCCTGCGAAGGAGGCTGCTTTATGAGTCGCAATTCAAAATTCCTCTTAGTGGTTCTTATTCTGGTGCTCGCGGTGGGCCTTACGGCGCCACGCGTTCGATCACAGGACCAATCCCAAGAGATTCAGAGCCAGGAACAGAAGGACCAGCAGCAGCCGAAGAAGAAAAAAAAGAAGGGTGGTCTTTTTGGTGGCTTGAAAGCCATTACGGGGGAAAGTTCCGAGCAAACAGAAGCCACCGCCACGGCGGGAAGCAAATCGGTGGGTGAAGGTGAATCGGTCGGGAACGTGCAGCCCACAGCCTCCGACCGGCAACAGGTAACCGCGATAGAAAACTATTCAATTCCGGAAAAGGACGTGAAGAAATTCCAGGAGGACGGGCACCTGGTGCCCAAGCAGTAAGGGGGAACCTATGAGAAGAATCGCTATGCGTCTGTTGCTCTGGGCTGTGGGGTTTGTGGCCGTCCTCGTAATAGTTGGACCCGGTCCGACTGCTAACGCACAGATCTGGGACAGCCTCAAGCGCCGCGCTGGGCAAGTGCAAGAGAAAACCAAGAAAGTTCAAGAAGCCGCTAAGCCTATGACGGTTGAGGAGGAGCGCGAAGTGGGCCGCGAGGTGGCGGCCAAGGTGATCGCCTATTTTCACCTTTATAAGAACGACGGGCTGACTCGCTATGTCAACCTGATCGGCCAAACCGCGGCTGCGCAGTCGGAGCGGCAAGACATCAAGTATTACTTCGCTGTCCTCGACTCCGACGCCATCAATGCCTTCTCCGCGCCGGGTGGCTACATCTTCATTACCCGCGGCGCGGTAGGGCTGTGCGAGAATGAGTCAGAATTGGCCAGCGTGCTTGCCCACGAGGTGGGTCATGTGGCGGGCAAGCATGTGCTACACATCGTCGAGCGCGACAAGGTGCTGAGGGCGGGAATGGACGAAGCCAAGGCCTACATGCCGGGCAGCGAGTATCTTCAGAAGGTTTCAAAAAATATCCTGATCAAGCTTCTCGATCAGGGCCTGGCGCCGGGAGACGAGTTCGACGCCGACGACCGCGGCGTGAAGTACGCGCATGCGGCCGGCTATCCCGCCGACGGGCTGGAACGTTTCCTGAACAAGCTGGACAAGGCGACGGACCAGGGAGCTAATTCTTTCTGGTCGCGCACTCATCCGCCGGTCAAGGACCGCAACCAGCGCGTGCAAAAGTTGGTCTCCGAACAGCATTGGGAGGATGTGGATAAGCCCAAGCTTGTCGACCGCTTCGCTGCGGCAACCGCCCTGTTGCCGAAACCGAAGCCCGGTATTTAGTTGCTGCCCGGCATATTGCCTTTGGAGGTCGTGGCCATGCTCAGGGATGTGTTCGCAGTTCTCGCCTCTACGCCGGAGAAGATGCGGCGGGAAATTGCCTCCATGACGCCGCGAGAGATGAAGACGTGTGCGGCGCCGAATAAATGGTCCGTTCAGGAAGTCCTGGCACACCTCGCCGATGTCGAGGAAAACGTGACGCGCAAACGCCTGGCGGCGATGATTGAGCAGGACATGCCCACCCTTGCTCCTTTTGACCAGGAGGCGCGAGCGGTGGAAATGCATTACGACCGCAAGGATCCGCGGCGGACGCTCGCTGCATTCATCCGCCAGCGGCAGGCCAATGTGAAGTGGCTGCGCCGGCTCCGGCCCGCGCAATTGAAACGCAGGGGGCTCCACCAACAGGTGGGCGAAGTCAGTGTCGAAGAACATCTGAACGAGGTGGCCTTTCACGACCTGGGGCACCTGAAGCAAATCCTGGAAATCAAGCGCTACGCCTTCTACCCGCACATGGGGAATATGAAAGCGTTCTACGAACTGACCTAGGCTGACCTGTAGCGGCGCTCGGAGAGCACCGGAACGGCGACGATGGGGACATCGCCGCTACAGCAAAGTGGCGGTCGGAGACCGCTGCTGCAGAACCTGCTCGAACCTGGGGGTCTCGTGAACAAGGTCTTCCCAAACGCCGACGCGGCCATTGCCGACGTGCCGGACGGCGCGACCATCATGGTCGGCGGTTTCGGGATGTGCGGCGTTCCGGTTGAGCTGATTGAAGCCCTGCGCCGCAAGGGCACGAAGAACCTCACCGTGATCAGCAACAACGCGGGTGCGGATGGATTCGGTCTGGCATATCTCCTTGCCACCCGCCAGATCCGGAAAGTGATCGGCACTTACATCGGGGAGAACCGGTTGTTCGAGGAGTTGGCGCTACGGGGCGAGATCGAGCTGGAATTGAACCCCCAGGGGACTTTCTCCGAGCGCATCCGAGCGGGAGGCGCAGGCGTTCCGGCCTTTTACACGCCGACGGGCGTGGGGACGTTGGTGGCTGAGGGCAAGGAGGTGCGCGAGTTCGGCAGTCGGAAGTACCTGCTCGAGCGCGCTCTCACGGCGGATTTCGCTTTCGTCAAAGCGTGGAAGGGTGACCGCTGGGGGAACCTGGTCTACCGGAAGACGGCGCGGAATTTTAATCCCATGATGGCCACGGCGGCGAAGGTAACGATCGCGGAAGTCGAGGAACTGGTCGAACTCGGCGAGCTGGACCCCAATTGCATCGTCACGCCGGGCATCTACGTAAAGCGCATTTTCCAGGCAACCCCCGGTGAGAAGCGTATCGAGAAACGGACACTGAGGAAGCGGGCTGATGGATAAGCGCGAACTGATCGTGCGGCGGGTCGCCCAGGAGCTGCGGGACGGCTACTACGTCAATCTCGGGATTGGCTTGCCCACTCTGGTAGCGAACTACGTCCCGCCCGGCATCGAAGTTGTGCTGCAATCTGAGAATGGCATGCTTGGAGTGGGCCCGTACCCACTGGAAGGCGAGGAGGACCCCGACCTCATCAATGCGGGGAAGGAGACGGTAAGCGAGCTTCCGGGAAGCGCCTACTTTTCCAGCGCCGACTCCTTCGCCATGATCCGGGGGGGCCACATTGACCTGACGGTTCTCGGCGCCCTGGAGGTGGATGAGAAAGGCAATCTTGCCAATTGGATGATCCCCGGGAAAATGGTGAAGGGCATCGGGGGTGCAATGGACCTGGTCGCGGGCGCCAAGCGGGTCATCGTCGCCATGGAGCACACCACCAAGGACGGGCGGCCGAAGATCCTCAAACAGTGCACGTTGCCGCTGACGGGAACGGGAGTCGTGGATACGATTGTGACGGAGCTTGCTGTGATCGATGTAACGGCGCAAGGGCTCGTACTTAAGGAGATTGCCGCTAATACAACGGTTGAAGCTGTTCAGAAGCTCACGGAACCCGCACTGCAAGTCAGTCCGGATCTGAGAACCATCTCGCTTTAGTAGTTGCCTTTGCAGTTGCCGAAGGGCTCAATTTTGAAGAGAATGCAATCCCATGCTGCTTTCGAGACTGCTTTTCTCGGTTTTCTCCCTCATCCTCCTACAATCGAGCCAAGCGTCCTACAGAGTAGAGATCGAGAAGTGGCGGCATGACCGAGAGGCAGCACTGAAAGCCGATGACGGGTGGCTCACGGTAGTCGGACTCTTCTGGCTGAAAGAAGGCAAGAACACCGTGGGCACGGACCCGGCCAATGACATCGTGCTGCCGCAGGGGTCAGCGCGGGGTAGGGTAGGCGTGTTCGAGTTTCACACAGGCAGCACAACTTTCCAGGCTGCGCCGGGGGTAGAGGCCACGGTGGACGGCAAGCTGGTCACCCGAGCTGTGCTGAAGCCCGACGCCTCGGGATCGCCGGATATTCTGCGTGTGCGCAACCTCACTCTGTTCGTCATTCAGCGGGGCAGTCGCCACGGCATTCGTCTCAAGGACAAAAACAGCGCAGCGCGCAAGGCATTCACGGGACTGAGGTATTATCCGGTGAAGGAACAATACCGGGTCAAGGCGAAATTTGTGCCCTATGCTCCGCCGAAAAAGATTGCCGTGCCCAACGTCCTGGGGAATATCGAGGAGGAGCGGAGTCCGGGCTATGTGGTGTTCACGCTCAACAGCCATCAATGCAAACTGGACCCCATCGGCGAAGGCGATGGGCTGTTCTTCATCTTCAAAGATCTGACGGCGGGCAAAGAGACATACCCATCCGGACGGTTTCTCTTCACGGCGATGCCGAAGGACGGCGAGGTGATTCTGGATTTCAACAAAGCGATCAATCCGCCTTGCGCCTTCACACCCTTCGCAACCTGCCCGCTCCCGCCCAGGCAGAATCATCTGCCGGTTCGAATTGAGGCAGGAGAGCTGCGGTACGGACATTAGACCGTGCCCGCCCGAAGGAGAGATCGCTGTCATCGCGCAGCACTGAGTTCGGGGGCCGAGCGCGCGGGTCCGCCTTTTCACGGTGGCAAGGCACAGGCTCCGGTGACGTTGCTTTATGAATCGTGGCGGCGTAATCTTCACCCCAGACTGACCGCGCGCTTGATCGAGCGGCGCAGAGTCCGGCGGGGGTCGCGGAGCGCTGATCTTCTGCAAAGCTGGAGCCAGGTGGAGCATGGAAATCAATAACATCGTCATCGTGAGTCTGCATTCCCCAAAAGAGAAGGTCTGGGGACAACTGCTCCAGCTCGAATCCAAAGGGGTCACGGTGCGCGGTATCGAACTCGATTCGTTTGATGATTTCGTCCAGCAGATTATCGATCAGGAAGAGACCACGGTAGGGATGACTACAGTCTTCTTTCCCATGCATCGCGTCGAACGCATTGCCGTGGATGAACCGAGTGGTTCCATCCCCTCTCTCGCCGAGCGTTTTCACCGGAAGGTGAGATTAACCATTCAGGAATACCTTGGCATCGAAACGCCGCGGGCCTCATAAAGGGCAGTCCTGGAATCCTTCTTCCCGCCGCCGGGCGTGCGCCGGCAAATCCCCAGGAGGACATCCGCGAATGAATTGTGCCGACATTCTGAAGAAGATGGCATCGCTCTCGAATTCCGCGGCGGTAGAAGGTATGGCGCGGTTCGGCGTCACCGCGAAAAAGGCCTATGGATTGTCCGCTCCAACCTTGAAGCGACTGGCGAAGGAAATCGGCAAAGACCACGCGCTGGCCCAGCAGCTCTGGGCCACCGAAATCCTGGACGCGCGCGCGCTGGCCGGCCTGATCGATGAACCCGAACGGGTCAGTGAACGACAGATGGAAAGTTGGGCGAGAGATTTTGATTCCTGGGCGGTGTGCGACGGCGCCTGCCTGAATCTCTTTCGGAAAACGCCGTTTGCGCACCGGAAGTGCAAGGAGTGGAGTTCGCGCCAAGAAGAATTCGTGAAGAGAGCAGGGTTCGCCTTGATGGCCTGCCTGGCGGTGCACGACAAAGACGCCCCGGACGAGGCTTTTCTCGCGTACCTGCCGCGCATCAAGAGGGCAGCAGTCGATGAACGCAACTTCGTCAAGAAGGCAGTGAATTGGGCGCTCCGCCAAGTCGGCAAGCGCAATGGGCGGTTGAACCGCGCGGCCATCAAAACCGCCCAGGAGATCCGCGTGTTGAACTCCCGCAGTGCCCGTTGGATCGCCTCCGATGCTTTGAGAGAACTCAAGAGCGAGGCGATTCAAAGAAGGTTGAGATGGTGATTGGATCTTAGCGCAGGGCCTTCATCCCACCCATCGCGGGAGGGCGAGCGCAAACACCTTCAAAATGGGGGACAGCGATGAGGATTGGTCTTCTCTCCACTCTTGTCCTGCTTTGTTCCGTCGTTCCAAACGTTGCCTCCTATCAGGCAGGTTTTCGATCTGGAAAACCGATCTGGCCCATGGGAATGCAAAAAGAAAAAAACCTTACTGTTGGCTTTCGCGTCGTATTCGATGCGCCGACAGCCAAAAGGGTGATTCTGCGAGTCACGGCCTCGATTGTTTACCGGGCATTTCTAAACGGGAGTTTCTGGGGTTATGGACCGGCGCGCGGGCCGCACGACCACTTCCGGGTCGATGAATATGACCTGACTGATGATCTTCGCTCTGGAAAGAACCTCGTGGCCATCGAAGTTGCTGGCTACAATGTGAATAGCTACTACCTGCTTGACCAGCCCGCATTCCTCCAGGCAGAAGTCCTCTCAGGCGACGATGTTTTGGCCTCCACCGCTGGTACAGGAGCAAGGTTCGAGGCAGGAATTCTTCGCGAGCGCGTCCAGAAGGTCCAGCGGTATAGCTTTCAACGGCCTTTCTCTGAGGTCTACCGCCTCCGGCCCGGCTATGATCGGTGGCGGAAAGAAATCGCGGCGCAGTTTGAGACTGTGGAGTGCTCTGTGTTCCCGGATAAGAAGCTCCTGCCACGCCGGGTTCCTTACCCAAACTTTCACCTGCGGTATCCCCTAACGCATATCTTGCAGGGGACAGTCGAGACCGGCATTAAAGTCGAGCATCTCTGGAACGATCGGTCTCTTACGGGCATTGGCCCCCCGCTCGGGGGCTTTGCGGAGGGAGAGTTGGAGGTCATCCCCTCGATCGAACTGCAAAAGGTTGGGACGGTTCCGGACGATGAACGTAAACGGCCATTTTCGCCGGAAGAGAAATTGCAATTCACAAAGAATTCCTATCACTTGGTGGACTTTGGGACCAACCTGACAGGATTCCTGGGCGCCAAGATAACTTCCCGAAATGGCGCCCGCCTGTTTCTTACTTTCGATGAGATCCTGTCAAACGGGGATGTTGATTTCAAGCGCCTCTCGTGCGTGAACATCGTGAGTTACGAGATTCCCCCCGGCACTTTCGTGGTGGAGTCCTTCGAACCCTACACCCTGCGGTATCTGAAATTGGCCGTTCTCGACGGGGACTGCGAAATTGAGAAGATCTCCCTTCGCGAGTATGCGAATCCTGAGGTGGAGAAGGCGCATTTTGCCGCCAGCGATGAAAGGCTCAATCGGATCTTCGCGGCCGGAAGGGAAACATTCCGACAGAATGCGGTGGACATTTTTACAGACTGCCCTTCGCGGGAGAGGGTAGGCTGGCTCTGCGACACCTTCTTTACCTCCAGGGTTGCTCCCGACCTAAGTGGCAACACGAGAGTCGAAGAGAACTTCTTGGAGAATTTCCTCCTGCCCGAGCGATTTGCTCACCTTCCGGAAGGCATGCTGCCGATGTGCTACCCGGCGGACCACAACGATGGGGTTTACATCCCTAACTGGGTACTTTGGTTTGTGATTCAGTTGGAGGAGTACGGGGCCCGGAGCGGGGACTGGCAAATGGTGGAGGCGTTTCGGCCCAAGGTCATGCGGCTCTTTGACTATTTTCGGCCCTTTAAGAATGAGGATGGGCTTCTTGAGAAACTTGATAGCTGGGTTTTTGTGGAATGGTCGGAGGCTAACCGTTTTGTCCAGGATGTGAACTATTCCACCAACATGCTGTATGCCGCGGCGCTGGCGGCAGCCGGGAGGATGTATGGCAACTCGGCATTCCTGGCAGAAGCGAACAGAATTCGTGAGGCGATCCGGGGACAGTCCTTTGACGGAAACTTCTTCGTGGATAACTCGGTGAGAAAGGCGGGGAAGCTGGAAGCCACCCGCAACCGTAGTGAAGTGTGTCAGTACTTCGCCTTCTATTTCGACATCGCCAGTCCCGAGACTTACAGCGATCTCCGGCGGGTTCTGCGCGATCGCTTTGGCCCCCAACGCGAGCGAAGCGGGGGAATTCCCGGAAATCCACGCAGCCAATGCATTCATTGGCAATATGCTGCGTTTGGAGATCCTTTCCCGGTTCGGCCTGACCCAGCAGGCTCTTGATGAATCGGTTTCTTATCTTCTTTACATGGCTGAGCAGACGGGTACGTTGGGGGAGCACGTAGGAGCCAGTGCCAGCTGCAATCATGGCTTTGCTTCCCATATTGTGCACTCGCTGTACCGCGATGTCTTGGGCCTGCGCCGAATCGATCCAGTAAACCATGCGGTGCAGATTCGTTTTTCCGATCTTCGCTTGAACTGGTGTGAAGGGCGAGTGCCCACGAAGGGTGGCCCCGTTTCCCTCCGATGGTGGAAGGAGGGCGAAAAGACTCATTATCGAGTGAATGTCCCCGCTGCCTACGCGTTGAAAGTCGAGAATATGGGTGGCAAGGAGTTGGTCAGGCAGGCGGGAGAATGAGGTGTATTGCCGTGGCGCTGGGTTAACCTGCCTTTGCGGGGCGTCTGGGCAGGAAGAGTTTTCCGGACCATGAAAAGCCACAAGCCGGACATTTAACACCCAATTGGCCTCTTGAGGACGCGATATCCCAGCAAGCGCTAGGTGCGTGCCGACGCCACCTGAAGACAACGACTTCATTCCTGGCCAATTGAGCAGCTTCTGCTTGGCGCAGAATTGAAGAGTTGCGCTGCTTGGGTTTGACAGCCCCAAAGCCCCCTCGTTATAGTGGGTTTGTAGCTATGTCTTCTCGCGCCCTGACTCCTGCCAACCAAATCACGCTCCTGCGGCTGGCCTTCGTCCCGGTGTTTGCGATTCTGGTTATCGGCCAGAACTACCGGGCCGCGTTGGCGGTGCTGGCGGCCGCGGCTCTTTCCGACATCGTGGACGGGGCGGTGGCGCGGCTTTTGAAGCAGGAAACGCCGCTGGGGATGGCCTTGGATCCGATTGCCGACAAAATCTTGATGACCACTGCCTATCTGACCTTGGCGTTCCGCGATGCGCTGCCCTGGTGGCTCACCATCCTGGTCATAAGCCGCGACGTCGCCATCATCATGACGGCGCTGCTCATCAGCCTTGTGGCCGGGTACCGGCCTTTTCACCCGAGCATCTTGGGAAAGGCTTCCACCGTCGTGCAGGTGGTGACCATCTTCGCGGCGGTTAGCTTCCAGGCGCACGTGCCGTACGTGGCGGGGAGCGTGGTGCAGGTGTGCGTTTATCTTGCTGCCGCCCTTACGCTGGCGTCCGGAATTCACTACGTGATCGTGGTTCGGTACCGGTACGCGCCTCACCCTTCGGAAGAGGCTGCGTCGGAATCCCAACAAGGGAACTGAAGTTTCCACTCCCAACCATTAGAGGACGCCCTGTCTGCTGCAAAGGCGCGCTCGCCGGTGGCGCTGACGGTCCCCGCTCACCTAGATTGATCCAGGCTGGACCACACCATTGCTGGTTGCCAGGTGCGTTATGCCGAGGAACGCTCGTCACCTGCGCAAACGGGGTCAGGAAGTCTGTGGCAGAGACCCCCGGAGCGACGGCCGGGCAGAAAGTCTGTTTGTCGCGCGCATCAGACCTACACACACTGCTCGGACGAAAGTCTTGCCGTGAAACGTGAAGCAAGGTAAGCTGGAACTTCACTGGGATCACCTCGCTGGAGCAGACTGCGGGCTGCAAGTATGTCCTGTCTCTCCACCCAAGACACAGATGAGACCTAGTTGTGCAGCATTGGATAGGACCTCTGCCCGGGCGGGGGCCCGTGCATCTATACGTTGGCTGATGGCGATGTTGGGCCTGAGCCTTCTGCTTCTCATTTTCCCTGCCAGTGTGGCAGGAGATGACGGCGCGCCTCCACCCAGCATTGCGATTCCGCGCGTGGACCGTCCCTTGACACTCGAAGAGTTGATCGAGGGCGGCCCGAGGCGTGCGGCTGTGGTTAGTGATTTTGTCCAGCGCGATCCACATGAGGGGGAGCCGGCAACCCTGAAGACGACTGCCTACGTGGCTTACGACCGCAGGTACCTCTATGTGGGCTTCTTCTGTGACGATGACGACCCTTCGAGGATTCGCGCCCACGTCACGCGGCGCGACGCCATCGGCATGGACGATAGCGTTGGGGTGATTATCGACACTTACTACGACCACCGCCGCGCCTACGCGTTTTGGGTCAACCCGCTCGGGATTCAGGCCGACTCCACGATGACGGAAACGCGTGGTGAGGATGAGACCTTTGACACCCTGTGGCGCTCCGAGGGCAAGCTGACCAATCAGGGTTATGTGGCCCTGATTGCGATTCCTTTCAAGAGCCTGCGCTTCTCCCCGGAGCGCCAGCAGACTTGGGGAATCATGCTGACGCGGTCCATCCCGCGATACGACGAGTTAAGCACGTGGCCGGCGATCTCGCGTTCCATCAGTGGTTGGCTGATTCAGGAAGGGGCGATGCACGGCCTGAGGAACATTTCTCCCGGCAAGAACGTTCAGCTCATTCCCTACGGATACTTCTCCTCGCGCCGCTTTCTCGACAAGGAAAACAGTCGGTTCAAGAGGGACCGCCTGGAAGAACGGCTGGGCCTCGATGCCAAGTGGGTGGTCGGTTCCAACGTCACCTTGGATGCTACAGTCAATCCCGATTTCAGCCAGGTCGAGTCTGACCAGCCCCAGATCACCGTGAATCGCCGGTTCGAGGTCTTCTTTCCAGAAAAACGCCCGTTTTTCATGGAGAACAGCAATTACTTCGATACACCCATGACGGTGCTCTTCACGCGCCGGATTGCGGACCCGCAGTTCGGCTTGAAGCTCACCGGCAAGCTGGGCCGTTACACCTTGGCTGGCCTCGTCGCTGACGACCGGTCGCCAGAGGAGACCGTTCTGCCTGATGATCCTTCTTTCGGTCACCGCGCCTTCTTCAATGTCTTCCGGCTGAGCCGCGAACTTGGGCGGGAGTCTGCCCTGGGAACCGTGTGGAGCGACCGCGAGTTCCTGAGTTCTTTCAATCGCGTCCTGGGTCTGGACGGTCGCTGGAAGTTCACTAAGACCACGGGCATGGACTTCCAGGTTCTCAAGTCGTTCAGCAAGGACGTGGACCAAAACAGCAGGCACGGCGCCGCCATACATGCGAGTCTCGACCATTTCACTCGCCATTGGGTTTCCTATCTAGGTTACAACGCGCGCTCGCCCGATTTCGACCTGGCTTCTGGGTTCAATCCCCGTGTGGACTACCGCTCTGTGGGAGGTGAACTCGGCTATACGTTCCGGCCCGAGGGTAGATGGGTGGTCGCCTGGCAGCCTTCCATCAGTGGTAATGTGCTTCTCGACTACCGGAATGTCCGTCAGGATTATTCCACTGACCCCGGCATTTGGGTGGAGTTTACGAGGTCCACGTTTGCCCACGGCCGCTACCTTTACAAGCGTGAACGTTATGAGGGACTTGACTTCTTGAAGAGGCGCTACGAATTTGGGGTTCAAACGCGCCGGAGCCGGTGGATCAGCGCGGGCCTCTCCTATGAACGAGGTGAGCAGATCAATTATGATCCGGCGGAAGGCCTGAACCCCTTTCTTGGGCAGGGGGATGACGTCTCCTTCCATTTCACGCTGCGTCCCACCACGCGGCTGGCCGTGGAAAACCTCCTTCTGGAGAGTCGCCTCCTGACGATCGACGACAGCCGCAATGTTTTCAATAACAACATCTTTCGTTCGAAGTGGAATTACCAGTTCACCCCGCGGCTTTCGCTGCGCGTGATTGGGCAATTCGCAAACGTTCTCCCGTCCGAATCGCTCTCTTTGCAGGAATACTCCAAGAACCTCGCCGGGGACATCCTGCTGACGTATCTAGTGCACCCTGGGACAGCGCTCTACGTGGGCTATAGCAGCATGCTCGAGAACTATGATCGTCTGGCACTGGCCAGGGGAAGCCTGCTCACGCGGTCACGCACGGACCTCCTATCCACCGCCGCAGGCCTGTTTGTGAAGTTCTCGTATCTGTACAATTTCTGAGGATGATCTTTGCACCAAGGAATTCGACCCGTTTTCCTTTACTCGCCCAACGGAGGTGCGAACGCCATGAGACGAGTCAACCTGAGGTCGGTTTTACATGTTGGCGTGTTCCTTGTTCCCCTGTTGACTACGGTAGCCATACTCGACGCTTGCAAGAAAGCACCCCCTCCTGCTCCGACTCCCTTGTCGCTCACGATTCCCTTAGGGTTGGACAAGGACTACGCGAAGTGGATTCCCGCTGATAACCCCTTGACGGTTGAGAAAGTCGAGCTCGGTAAGAAGCTCTACTTTGATGCGCGCCTTTCGGTCGATGGCACGGTGTCCTGCGCCACCTGTCACAACCCCAAGTCCGGGTTTGCGGACAAAGAGCCGACATCGGCGGGTGTCGAAGGGCAATTCGGCAACCGCAATTCTCCCACCGTCTTCAACCGTCTCTACAGCAAGGCGCAGTTCTGGGATGGCCGTGCTGCGTCTCTGGAGGAACAGGCGCTGGGGCCAGTTCAGAATCCTGTCGAGATGGCCAACACGCTGCCCGGCATGATTTCCAGTCTCAACAGGATCACCAGCTACAAGCCGGAATTCCTGAAGGCTTTCGGCTCCGAAGAAATCACTGCCGATCGGGTGGCGAAGGCCATCGCCGCTTTTGAACGCACGGTGCTCTCTGGGAATTCCCCGTTTGACCGTTTCCAGGCCGGAGATGCCAGCGCCATCTCGGAATCGGCCAAGCGTGGGTTCGCGATCTTCATGGGCAAGGGGAATTGCAAGGACTGCCACGAGTTGCCCAACTTTACCGATGAGGATTACCACAACCTCGGCGTGGGTATGGACAAACCCAATCCGGACCTCGGCCGATACAGTGTGACCAAAGCCGAGAAGGACAAGGGCGCTTTCAAGACCCCCACGCTACGCAATATCGAGGGCACGTATCCCTACTTCCACGACGGTAGCGCCAAGACGCTGGAAGAGGTGATGGACGTCTACGGTCGGGGCGGAACGCGCAATCCCTACCTCGACGAGAAGATCAAGCCGCTGAAGCTGACGAAACAAGACGAGCAAGACCTGGTGGCGTTTCTGAAGACCCTTACCGGCGAGCCGCTCAAGATCGAGGGGCCAGTTCTACCCCAGTAGGCTCTGGCGTGCCGACTGCGAAACAGTGAAAGACAAGCCGGGCGGAGGTGGCTTTCCCTCCGCCCCGGCGCTTGCATCTTCCCTTCTTCCCGACAAAATTGACGCCGCGAAAGTCGGGGTGTAGACTGCCGGGCGCATTCCGTTGCCTCGGTCCTCTCGCGGTGGCTGGGACTGCCTACGAAGCGAGGACCGTACAGAGACTCGACTGAAATCAGGAGAAGAACTGTGCCTACCACGATCTTTGATTACTACCACGCGAATCGTGACCGATACTTGGAAGGTCTCAAGAATCTACTTAAGATCCCCAGCATTAGCACGGCGCGCGAACATAAGCCGGATATTCGGCGTGCGGTGGAGTTCCTGGCGAACGAGCTCCGCGAAATGGGCATGAAGAACGTTGAGATCATTGAGGGTAAAGAGAATCAACACCCCCTGCTCTATGCCGAGTGGCTGGAGGCGCCGGGCATGCCGACGCTGCTGCTTTACGGCCACTACGATGTCCAGCCGCCTGACCCGCTAGAGGAATGGAAGTCGCCGCCATTCGAACCCACCGTGCGCGACGAGAACGTGTACGCGCGCGGCGCCGTGGATGACAAAGGACAAACCTACCTCGTCTTGAAGGCGGTGGAAGGCTTTCTGGCGACCGAAGGCAAGCTGCCGATCAACCTCAAGTTTCTGGTCGAGGGCGAAGAGGAAGTCGGGGGCGAGCATATCGAGGAGTATGTTGCCGCGCATCCCGAGCGGTTGAAAGCCGACGCCGCACTGATTTGTGACACCGAGATGTTTGCGCCGGAGTTGCCGACCCTCACGACGGGGCTGCGCGGCCTCGTATACACGGAGATTGAGGCCAGGGGAGCCAGCCACGACCTGCATTCCGGGGTATACGGTGGCGCCGCTCCCAATCCGTTCCAGGCCCTCGCGGAGATGATCACCGCACTGAAAGGTCCTGACGGCAAGATCCGGATTCCCGGCTTCTATCGACGCGTGAAGAGACCCAGCGCCAAGGAACTTGAGGCCTGGAAACGGCTGCCCTTCAAGGAGAAGGAGTATTTGAAGAAGGAAGTCGGAGCCACGGCGCTGATCGGGGAGAAAGGGTTCTCAGTGCTCGAACGAGTCTGGGCGAGGCCGACGTTGGAGGTTCATGGCATCCGCGGCGGCTTCACCGGCGAGGGTGCCAAGACCGTCATCCCCGCCGTGGCCACGGCGAAAATCAGTATGCGCTTGGTGCCGGACATGAACCCTAGGGAAGTCATTCGGCAATACACGGCTTACGTCAAGAAGATCACGCCCCAGGGGATCAAGACGACGGTGCGGGTTATCAGTTCGGCGCCTGCCTCCGTGGTCTCGACTGAGAGTCGGTACATCTCAGCCGCCGCCGATGCCATGGAGCAAGTCTTCAAGAAAAAGACGGTCTATATGCGGACGGGTGGCTCCATCCCCATCGTCGGCGTCTTCCAGAAGTACCTGAAGATTCCCAGTGTCTTGATGGGCTTCGGTTTGCCCGATGATAACCTCCATGCGCCGAACGAGAAGTTCCACCTGCCCAATTTCTATCGGGGCATCGAAACCGTGGGACGCTACTTCCAACTCTTGGGGCAGTAAGTGGTTGTATGGAGTGCGGGAGCTTGCTTCCGCCTATGTGGTCGGAAGCTCGCTTCCGACCTCTGTTGCGGCAGGTTCTGGCGAGGGAAAGCGGCGCCAAGGCGCCGCACTCCAAGAAGTCGCCGGGGCGGGTTCTAAACCCGTCCCTACAGTTTCTGGAGGATGATCTTGCCCGAATTCAAACCCTTCGTTCCTCACGATTCACCCGAGCGTGAGTTCACGTTCAAAGCTGTCTTGGCCGGCATCCTTATGGCCGCGATTTTCGGTGCCGCGAATGCCTATCTGGGCATGAAGGCCGGGCAGACCGTGGCGGCCACCATTCCTGCGGCGGTGATTGCCATCGCGCTGTTCCGCCTGCCTTTTCTTCGTGGGGGCGTTCTGGAGCAGAATTTGACGCGCACCGCGGCCTCGGTAGGCGAGGCGTTGGTGGCCGGAGCCATCTTCACCATCCCTGCTTTCATGATGGTAAACGTCGGCGGGCAGCGGCTGTGGACCGACCTGCGCAGCCACTTCTGGGTGGGCACACTGATTCTGCTTGCAGGTGGGCTGCTGGGGATCTTCTTCATCATCATCTTGCGCCGTCCGCTCTGCGTCGAATCTGATCTGCCCTTTCCGGAAAGCACTGCCAGCGCTGAAATCGTGAAAGCCGGCCAGCAGACTGCCACCGACGCACCCAAGTATATTTTCGGCGCGATGGGGCTCGGCGCATTCTTGCAGTTGCTCAAGGACGAAAAGGGCTTCCAGGTTTTCAAGGACACCGTTCCCTTCTTTCTCAACTTTCCGAAATCGGTCATACGCTACTTTGGCTATCAGAAGGAACCGATTGGTGATGTAGCTTACACCGGCGGGATTGCGTGCAGCACGCCGTCCGCGTCGCCGGCGCTCATCGGGATTGGCTACATCATCGGCCTGCGCCTGGCCGCCATCAATTTTTGCGGAGGCGTGATTGCGTGGCTGGTGCTGATTCCGCTCATCCTCTTCATTGACCCGGACCTCCCCTCGCGCGTCGGCGCGACGGTGGGCGGCCGGGCACCGTGGGATCTGGTCAGTTACACGGTCTGGTACAACGTCGTCCGCCCCATCGCCGTCGGCGCCATGCTAGTGGGAGCGGTCTATACACTCTACAGCATGCGGGAATCGATCCTGCGGTCCATCCGCGGCGCCTTCCAGGCTCCCTCCGCGCCGGGCGAGCACGGCGCGGAGGTGAGGACGCGGCTGGACATCGACATCCCCATCAAATGGATCGTTGTCTCGATCGTAGGGCTCGTAATTCCCATCACCATCATCTACTACCACTTCGCGCAGAGCTGGGGAGCGGCCATCCTGGCGGCGGTAGTGATGACGTTGAGCGGGTTTTTCCTCGCCGCGGTGGGCGGTTACTTGGTAGGGCTGGTGGGCTCTTCGAACCAGCCCGTCTCCGGCCTGACGCTCGCCGCGCTCGTCATCGCTGCCCTGATGATGGTAGCCATCGGTGTGAAGGGCCTGGGTGGTGTGGCGGCGGTGTTGGGCGTGGCGTCGGTGGTCTGCTGCGCCTGCTGCGTTTCCGGAAGCCTGATTCAAGACCTGAAAGCCGGGTATCTCTTGGGCGGGACACCTTGGAAGATGGAGCTGGTCGAGGTCTTGAGCGTGACCGCTGTTTCCTTCTTTCTTCTTCTGCCCATCATCGCGCTGCACGAGGCTAATCTTTCAAGCGGCGGCATCGGCGGGAAGCTGCTTCCCGCACCTCAGGCCGGTCTGATGGCGCAGCTCGCCCAGGGCATCGTGGGCGGTCAAATGGCGTGGGGACTGCTCCTGATGGGCATCCTCTTCGGGGTTTTCTTGGTGATGATTCAAGCGCCCTCGCCCATGCTCATCGCCGTGGGCATGTACCTGCCGCTCGAAACCACCTCCGCGATTTTTGTGGGTGGCGCGATAAAATGGGCCGCCGACCAGGGGGCGCGCCGGAAGAAGCTCTCGCCGCAGGAAAACGCCAAGTTCGAAGAACGCAGCACGCTCCTCGCCTCGGGCTTCATTGCCGGTGAAGCCATCACCGGGATTTTACTCGCCACGCTGTTCCTGACCGGCATATCTTCACTCACCAAAGTCATCACCGGCCTCGGTGCATTGCCGTTCGTCGCCCCCTGGGGCGGGCGGCTCTCGATCATCGCCTTCGGGATCATTGCCTACTGTTTGATTCGGCTGCCTCTGCGAAGACGATCAACGTAGGCCTAGCGCAGAGTCGCTATAAGACTCTGCGACGTTCAGTATGAGAGGAAACAGAGAGAAACGCAGACCAACAGAGCTGGTCTGCGCTGCCTCTCTTGCGCTACAAGAGGAGACTAATGGCTCCCGACAGGATCATAGTAGTCCAGGGCGACATTACCAAGCATCAGGTGGACGCGATTGTGAACGCGGCGAACACGACGCTGCTGGGCGGTGGAGGAGTGGACGGTGCGATTCACCGCGCGGCGGGACCGAAGCTCCTCGAAGAATGCCGCAAGCTCGGGGGCTGCCCTACCGGAGAGGCGAAGATCACGAAGGGCTACAACCTGCCGGCCAAGTGGGTGATTCACACGGTCGGGCCGGTATGGCACGGCGGGAAGTATGGTGAAGATGAGTTGCTGGCGAGTTGTTACCGGAAATCGCTGGAGTTGGCGGTCGAACACGTTATCCGGACTATAGCTTTCCCCGCCATCAGCACGGGCGCTTACGGTTTCCCCCTCGAGCGCGCCACACGAATTGCTGTAAGGGAAGTGAGTAACTTCCTGGAACGCGAGACTGTCATTGAAAAGGTGGTCTTCGTCTGCTTCGACGGGCAAGCGCACGACTGCTACTCCAAAGTACTCAGGGATTTTCTCATGTGACCACATATTCCCCCATTGTGGGCCTTTGTCTTTCCGGGGAGCTGACGCGCCGCAGACCTTGAGAACGGGTCTGGGCTACGAAGGCGAACACAGGATTCGGTTGTGCGAAGCTGCGGCTGGGTGGCTACGCAAGAAACTGCCACAGACCTGAAGGCCAGCTCTGCACTACCCCTCCCAGAAGACACGCGTTCCGAAAGGTAGCGACGGACGAGACCCGACCCCTTGACAAAATTAAGGCTCAGGACAACAATTAGACAGTCGTCTAATTAAAGAGCTGCCTAATGAGCATGGCCACGAGTCAGGTTTTCAAGGCGCTGGCAGACCCCACCCGGAGGGAGATCCTGCGCCTTTTAGGGCGGGGAGAGATGACCGCCGGAGAGTTGGCGGACCGTTTTGATATGACGAAGCCCTCGATGTCCCACCACTTCTCTGTGCTGAAGGAAGCGGACCTGATTCGGAGCCGCCGCGAGGGGCAACAAATCTGGTATTCGATTAACACCACGGTGGTGGAGGACGTGTTAGCGTGGGCGATGGGCTTGGTCGGACAAGCAAGAAGAAACGGAGGTGAGCAGCGATGAAGCGAAGATACTACCTCATCGGCGCGTTGCTGATAGCAGGGGCGCTGGTGGCGACGCTCGTTGCGTATCCTTACCTTCCCGACCGTGTGCCGACACACTGGAACATTCACGGCCAAGTGGACGGGTACAGCCAGAAGTGGACGCTCTTGGTCTTCATTCCAGGGATCATGGCTGGGATTATGCTTATGTTTTCCATCCTGCCCTGGCTCTCCCCCAGGCACTTTGAAGTTGATACGTTCACATCCACATATCTCTACATCATGCTCGTGTGCGTTGGGATGTTCGCGTACGTGCATGCGTTGAGTTTATGGGCGGCGCTGTCCGGGGGAGGGAATGTAACTCGCGCCCTTGTGGGCGGCATGTGCCTGCTCTGGGCTTTGCTTGGCAATGTCCTGGGGAAGGTGCGCCGCAATTTCTATGTTGGAATTAGAACCCCGTGGGCGCTCGCCAACGAGCGCGTCTGGAATGCCACTCACCGCTTTGCAGCCAAGAGTTGGTTTGCAGCGGGGTTAGCGGGGCTTGTGCTCACCTTCGCCGGTATTCGTTTCTGGGTCACGTTTGGAATTCTGATGGCTGGCGCATTGGCCCCAGTGGTTTATTCGCTGGTCTACTATAAGCAGCTTGAACGCCGGGGCGAGGCGTGACGTGGCAGTGGGCGGCGTGCGTGTGATGTCCTGCCACGGACGTTCCCCACCTAGGGCTGCTGGGCCTCCCTGAGCTATAGTCGGGGTTCTCTCTTTTCGGCATGGCTCCCCGGGGAAAAGCATTGAGACCGGGCTGAGGTTTCCTGCACCACGAGGAACCGGGCGCCCTCGCGTCCCTACGCCCATTCCATTGTTGACGAGTAGTGGCCCTTTGATTATTCTCTAGGCCCTTTGGCACGTCCCTACGTGGATTGGGTTCAAGCCGGGAAGACTTCGGGGAACGCTTGGTCGGGGCGGTTGTCGGGAGAAGATGGTCGTGGACTCATCACAGAAGCGGCGCCAATTTTTGCGGATATTGGGGGGCGCGGCAGCTCTTACCCTGACCTCCTCTGTGCATTCCATTGGCCATGCGCGGGTCGTGAGCCTTGGGGCGAGCGTGCCGGACCCCGCGGGGCAGGACCGTCTACCACGCGAATGGTACAAGAAGAAGATCCGGCAAGCTCAGGTGGAGCTCGAAAAGCGCAAGCTCGACGCGCTGCTGCTGTTGAACGCCACCAACATCATCTACACCACGGGCTATTTTCATCTTTCCACTGAGCGGCCCCTGGCGGCGTTGATACCGAAATCGGGTGGCCCGGCGTTGTTCATTCCCGAGCTCGAAGTGGATCAGGTGAAGCTTTGGTGGGTGCAGGACTACGACGCGTACTTCGACTATCCCGGACCTGTGGACCGCATCCGCTGGATCTTTGAGCGCCTGGCGCGGCGGGGACTCGGGCGCGGACGGATCGGGATCGAGGAGCCAACGCCCAGCCGCCTGAGGCAGATGAAGCGCGGAGCACCGCATGCCAAGCTGGCAAACGCTGACGACCTCATCGAACATCTGCGCTGGCTCAAGGATGAAGACGAGCTTGCCATCATGCGGCGGGCGATGTATTTTGCTGACTTCTCAGTCGAAGCAGGCCGGGACTTCGTCGCCCGCCAGGGGCGAGTGACCGAGGACCAGATCCTCAAGGCGACCGCCGACGCTCTGGCCGACAAGATGGCGCGTGAACTGAAGGATGTGGTGGGTGTTTCAATCTCTCCGCCATTCGGAGGGCTGGTGCCATTCGGCAAGCGTTCGGCGTTCCCGCATGCTGTGCCGAGCAAGGATCGTCTAGAGAAAGGGGACGCGCTGATTTTGAGTTTTGGCGCGCAAGTGGGCGGATACAACGCCGAATGCGAGCGATCCTTCTCGGTCGGCCAGCCCTCGGACCATGCCCGGCGGCTGTTCGACGCCATGCTCGCCGCGCACGACGCGGGTGTGCAGGCGATGAAAGACGGGGCTATTGCCGAGGACGTTGACCATCAGGCTCTGGATCGAATTCGCCAGGCGGGTTTTGAGAGGTTCCTGCGGCACCGGACCGGCCACGGAATTGGTCTGGAAGGGCATGAGTCGCCTTGGATTGCGGAAGGTGACAAGACTGTGCTGCGTGAGAGGATGACCTTCAGTTGCGAGCCAGGAGTATATGCCCCGAGCTTCGGGGGCTTTCGCCACTCGGACACTGTAGTGGTGAGGAAAGACGCGGGAGAGATTCTGAACCGCTATCCGACTCGCCTGGAAGACATGGTGATCGAGATCTGAGGAGGGAGGTGGCGTGCAAACGCCGGCGCTTCGTTGACTTTCCGGCACCCGTAGGGTAATTTTTGAGAGGGGACGAGTGGCCCATCCTGCGTGCTATGACCGTTGATGCCAGCGTCGTGGAGGTAATTCTCGAAAGCGACCTCAAGAATGTTGAGGTCGCGGAAGAGATTGCACGACGCGTTGCCAGCACCTCGGGGTTTGACGAGGACGAGCAGCATAAGATCGAGATGGCCGTGCACGAGTCGATGATCAATGCGATCTGCCACGGCAACAAGAACGATGCGAGCAAGAGCGTTTGGTTGCGATTTCAGATTCATCCGGACCGTCTCGAAATCCGCATCCGGGACCAGGGAAACGGTTTCGACCCGAAACAGATTCCTGACCCCCTGGAGGCCGCGAACCTTCTGAAAGTCTCCGGGCGGGGGATCTTCTTGATCCGCACGTTCATGGACGAGTTTAATGTGGAATACATCGATGGCACGGGAACCGAGGTAACCCTGGTGAAACGCCTGAGTTCCGGAACCCAGCCCCCAAAAGGAGGAACTGATCGTGAGCATGAAAGCCACAGTTCGACAAGTTGATTCGGTGACCGTCGTTGACATCAGCGGCAGGATCACCCTGGGAGAGGGCTGCAGCCAGTTGCGCGAGCTGATCCGCGACGAAGTGAGCAAGGGGAACAAGAAAGTCTTGGTGAACCTGGCGGACGTCACTTACATCGACAGTTCGGGGATCGGTGAACTGGTCAGCGCCTACACGGCGGTCTCGAACCAGGGTGGGCAGTTGAAGCTTTTGAATCTTACGAAGAAAGTCCACGACCTTCTGCAGATCACAAAGCTTTATACTGTCTTTGACGTGCACGATGACGAGACCAGGGCTATCAGCAGCTTCGGAAAGGGCGCCGGGGCGTGAGGGGGCGGTTCGGAACCGCTCGATTCGCGTCGGTGCGTGACGTTCGGCTGTTGCGGGATCGTGCATCCAGCCGACGCGTTTTCCCCTTGTTCTGCTCGGATGTCCCCGCTGATTCCCTCTCGGCAGTCTCGCCAGCTGGTTCCAAGCCCATTTGATTAGGTGCCGTGGTGCTTTAACGGTCCAGGAGGCGCCTGCTACCGCGTGTCGCGCCGGGAAGAAAGACATCTCCCCACCCGGGCTCGACGCTCTCGTAGAGGTGCAGTCGACGTTGTGGGGAAGAACGGGGAAGGAGATACGAAGCGAGACAGGGTCAGTTTCGGAAGATCGAGACGACGAGATTCCGCGCTTCCCGGGTGAACCGCTCCAGATCTGACGCGAAGCGTGCCGGATCCGATTGCGCCAAGTAGGGATAGTTCTTTCTCAAGATGGTCCAGGCTGGGTCGTCCGTTACATCCCCATCGTGCGGCTCGGCGATTCCGTAGCCCAACCCGTGGGCGAGGCAAAGGCGGTCGCTCAACCCCACGAGCGCCACCAGGACAGGTCGGAGCTTGGCCTGTTGGACGTCGTGATGGTGCTCAATGACCTCACCGATGTCTTCGGGCAGCTTCCATTGCTCCGCGACGATCTTTCCGGTGTCACAGTGGGTGAACCCCAACGCCGAGTTCTCGGCTTGGTGCAGAGGAATCGCCTCGGCCTTGGCCAATTCGGCAGCGGCGCGGAATTCCTCCCGAAATCCAATCATATTGACCAACTCGCCGAGGTCGTGCAGGAGCCCTGCTAGATGCGCTCTTTCGGGGTCACGATAGCGGACCTTCCGCGCGAAGTAGCGGCTGACCAGCGCGCACCCCAGCGAGTGCTCCCAGAATGCCAAGGGGTTGATCAGCCAGCGGTCCTTGGGTATGAGGTGCAGCAGGCTACAGGACAGCAAGATTTCACGGATGTGCCTGACGCCCAAAACGATGATGGCCCCGTGCACCGACTTGACCTCGCGGGCTCTGAAATAGAGGGCCGAATTCGCCACTCGCAGACACTGCGCAGCAATCGACTCGTCGCAGGAAACCAAGTCCACGATTCGCCGGATTTCGACCTGGTCGATAGGCTTTTCCATGTAATGGAGGAGCGGGCGGATGATGGCCGGGATCGTGGGGATGGAGTTCATCTTCTCCACGCGCTCGCGGACGAGCTCTCGCAGCGTCGGAGTCATCAAGTGCCTCTTGTGCTCTTACTCTCAATCCATATCTATCGGTTGGGTAGCGCCATTCCATGAGCCAGGGCAGATTTTGGGAAGCGTGGAGTGGGGTTTCATCCAGCCCCCGCTTCACCGGTAGGCGGCGGCTCGTTGTGGCCGGTGGGGTCCGAATCCGTCCGGCCCGGGGGGAGAACGACGATGTCCACGCGTCGGTTCAGCGCCCGCCCCTGAGGAGTAGCATTGCTCGCGGTGGGATGGAATTCCGCGTACCCTGCCGCCGAAAGGCGAGTCGGAGAAAAATCATAGTGGACGATGAACAGCCTGATCATTTCGGTGGCGCGGGTGGTGGAAAGCTCCCAGTTAGAGGCAAATCGTTCAGTATGAATCGGCACGTTGTCCGTGTGTCCTTCGATACGCACGTCACAATTCCGTGCCGCCAGCGCGGCGGCGATGCGGGCGACCGAGGCTTCGGACCCGGGCCGCAAGGTAGAGGAACCGCTATCGAAGAACCCGATTTCGCGGAGGCTGATCACCAGCCCTTCGCGTTGTGCATTCAGCGCGACTTCGTGGCGTTTCAGCTCCGGCGCCAGCGCTTCTTCCAGTTCGCGTTGGAGTTCTGCCAGATTCTTGACGCTCGGTGCATTGCTTGCCACACCCTCCACGGCTGGAGCCATCCGCCCCAGCGATGCGCTGCGCACAGAATTCTCAATCATCTGCACCTTTTCAAAGGGCATCGGCTCTGTGGACGCTAGAGGGGTGCGGGAATTAGAGCTTTGGAAAATGCCCAGTTCCTGGAAGGCCACTTGGATCGCTATGGCCAGTCTGCCGACCTTCCGCTTGTCCACCTGCGAGGAGGCAAACATGACCACAAAGAACGCGAAGAGCAAAGTGATGAAGTCCGCGTAAGACACCAGCCAGCGCTCGTGACTGGGATGGTCGCCTCCCTTCTTCCTTTGACTCATGCTGCGCGCCCCTCCGGGGCAGACTTTTTGGCATTGGCCAGGAAACCTTGGAGTTTCGTCTCCACCATGCGGGGGTTCAGTCCCTCGAGAATCGATATCACCCCCTCGAGGATCATTTCTCGAACACGTTGTTCCGCCCGAACGCGAATCTTGAGCTTCCCGGCAGCGGGAAGCAAAAACAGGTTGGCCGCTCCCACGCCATAGATGGTGGCGACAAAGGCCACTGCGATGCCCTTGCCCACCTCCTCAATATTGTCCAGGTGTTGCATCACCTGGATGAGTCCCAGCACCGCACCGATGATGCCGATGGTGGGCGAAAATCCTCCGGCGGATTCAAAAACCTGGGGGATCTTGTCCTCATGTTCGGCCTGGTTCTCCATCTCCAGTTCCATCATCTTCCGCAATTCCTGCGGTTCGGTACCGTCCACAGCTAGCATCACGGACTTCTTCAGGAAAGGCTCCTGGATCTTCTCCAGTTCGCGGTCCAGTGAAACGATCCCCTCTTTCCGGGCCTTGTGAGCATACCCGACGATTTCTTGGATGAGCTGCTGGGGCTCCCGCTTCTGCTCAAAGAAGACATTCGCCAGACGCTTGAAACCGGTCAACACGACGGGTAGTGGGAACTGCACCAGAATCGCTCCAAGGGTGCCACCAAAGACGATCACTGCCGCGGTTGGCTGCAGGATCTGGCCAATATTGCCGCCTTCCAGGATCAGACCTAGCAGGATGCCACCTACGGCGAGAGCCACCCCTCCAAAACTGCTCTTATCCACGTCGAGTCCCCCTTACTCGGCTTATTCCGCAGGCTCGGCTGGCTGGCCGCATGGTTCTTCCAGAGCCGAGACTTCTACCTCATGGGCCAGCACGCGCCTTCGGAAATTGGCGATCTGGTCAAGCACATCTTCCACGGTCTCGCTCACAACGACTTTTTCCCCGGTGATCAGCGTGATCACTGTGTCTGGCGTGTTCTCGATAAACTTGATCAAATCTGAGTTCACGACAAGTGGTCGATTGTTGAGTCGCGTGAGCCGAATCATAGTCCGCATTTCCTCCGTGGCCCTTACCAGGGTCGCCGGTGCCCTCCAGGCCGGGGACACCCATTTCTATACATCGACAGTTGCGGCGCAAGCTTTCGCTCGATGCGAGCGCGATAAACCATTACATCGGCAAGAGGTAGGATTACTTCATGGGCGGTCCCAGGAGGCGTGGAGCGTTGCCGTTCCACATGGTCCAACTCGGCATCATAGGTTTAGCCGTGACGAAAATGCCCTACGCGGCCAATTCTGCTCTTTCGGGTCCAACCGCCGTGGCAGGACGGTGGGGCCATGCCAACCGTAGAGAAGCATCGGAAGAGAATTAGATTCTTCTAAGGATTCGAAATCCCAGTCACACAAGCAGGCAGAAACCTGCAATTGGTCTAACGACGAGGCGCGGCTCCGTGCTTTCGTCTGCCGCCATCCGCGCTCTACCCGTGTAGGACCGCAGGGCTTGCAGACAGGCAGGTCGGTTGTGCCCTCGGCGTAGGCCCCTCGTGCGGGCTAACGGTTGCGGCCAAGCCTTGCACCCTTCAGCAAACCACCCGCGAGAATGTAGTTTGTGGTCGCCTCCCAGAGTGAACCCGCCACGTAGTCAGCCTCGATATGCTGCGCGGCGAGAAGAACCGGCTCCGACGACCTAGGTCCGGAAATGAGAACCTTTCTCGAACCGAGTCGCTCAGCCGATTGCATTTCCGCCACCGAATCCCCAACGACAAACGCCTGCGAGAAATCCAAGCCGGGGAGGTCGCGCTGGGCGTGAAGGAACATTCCCAGCTCCGGTTTGCGGCATTGACAGGCACCGAGGTCGTGAGGGCAGTAGTAGATTGGCGGAATTCGTGCGCCCACCTTTTCGAGTTCGGCGAGCATTCGGCAATGGATTTCTGCCAGATCCGCATCCGTCATTCGACCGAGAGCAATGCCCCGCTGGTTGCTCACTACAATCGGGGTAAAGTCGTGTTGCTTGAGAGCCTGGATAGCCTCTTGAGCTCGCGGCAGGAACTTGAACTCCTGCCAGCACTTCACGTAGTCACCCTCAGGAGCTTTCTCGTTAATGACCCCGTCTCGGTCAACGAACACTGCCCGAATCGGCATGCCCGCGTCCTCATTCCTTAGGGGTTGGGAAGAGTTCCTGCTCCACAATCTCGCTCAGGACGTCCGCCATGAGGATGTGACCCTCCTGGATACGCGGGGTATCGGTGGAAGGTGCACAAAGGCAATAGTCGGTGAGTTCCTTCAATCGTCCTGCGGTGGCTCCTGTCAGTCCCACCGTTACCAGGCCTTCTTGCTTTACCCTCTTCAGCCCCTCAATGACGTTCGGCGAATTCCCACTGGTGGAGATTCCAATGGCGACATCGCCCGTCTGCCCTTGGGCTTCAACCTGGCGGGCAAAAATCTGCTGGAAAGAATAGTCATTCCCCACCGCAGTCAGCGAGGAAGTGTTAACGGTGAGGGCCAGGGCTGGGAGGGGCTGCCGATCGCGGTAGTACTTGCGGACTAGTTCGGTGGCGAAGTGCTGGGCGTTGGCCGCGCTGTCGCCGTTGCCAAACACAAGCAGTTTGCCCCCTCGTCGGAATACCTCCACGATAGCGTGGGCCACCTCCGAGAGGGCTTCAACGCGACCCTCGGTCAGCAAACCCGGCTTCGCGCGGAGGCTGACCTGGATTGTGTGGCGGATCTGGTTTCCCCATGTGCGGTTCTGCCGGCCGGATCTGAAAGACCGGGCTTTGTGAATCGTCTCCTGTTTCTTCTGCATCTCCGCCTCGGCTGAAAATTCCATCTCCCGGGGCATGCGCCCGGTCTCACTCAGGGGACTCGCACGCGGCATTGCATGATGGCTGGTCAGGTGAGGGACCACAGATGAGATGGTGCTCCTCTCCTGTCAATGGAAAATACCCGTGTTCGATCGGGTCTATGGCACTTGGAATCTCACGGTCCTCGCCGACCCTCCAGGTCTGGAGTCCGTTCGGGGCAAATCCAAATTCGCTCGGTGTTGCACCCATCCGCTGCAGGGTGTGGGCCACCTTGTGCTTCAATTCGAAGGGGCAGTAGAAGAGCATGTAACCCCCACCCCCTGCGCCCATGATTTTGCCGCCGAGGGCCCCTTGCTTTCTGGCGGCTTCGTAGAAGCCGTCGATCGTTGGGCTACTGATCTTGGGCGACATCCTCTTCTTGGAAAGCCATGCTTGATGCAGGAGTTCGCCAAAGGTGTTAAACCTGTGTTGCAGGAGGGCGTTCTTCATCTCTACCGCCAGAGTCTTCTGTTCTCGAAGCCCCTGGAGCGTGTCCTCCTCCTTCTGCGTATAGCGAGTCGTCTGATCCTCGATGATCCGGTCCGAAAGTCGTGTCTGGCCGGTGTAGCAAAGGAACAAGTTGTGCTCAAGCTCGTTGATGGTGTGCTGACTGATGCGGAGGGGGTTGACGATGACGCGATCCCTGTAAAACTCCATGAAGTTGAAGCCACCAAAGGACGCGGCGTACTGGTCTTGCAGCCCTCCCCGTATGCCCAACTCGCGGCGTTCGATCACGTAGGCCCGATGGGCAATCTCGTAGTCGGTCAGGGGCAGACCGCGATATTCCTTCAGCAGGCCGACCAGAGTGACCATCATTGAGGAGGAAGACCCCAGGCCAGAACCGGGAGGTGCATCGCTTTCCAAGAACAGGCCGAAACCGCTATTGCTGTATCCGAACTTGTGAATAGCCGCCTTGATTAGATCGAGCTTTCCATCGTAAACGAGGCTGTCGGCGTCGCAGTTGAGCAGAATCCCGAAGTCCACCGAGGCAATTTGGATCCGATGGTCGTTTCGCGGCCGAAGAGTTCCGTAAGCGTATTTGTTGATAGTCGCGTTCAGGACGCAGCCGCCCTCCTGTTCCTGAAAGGGGGGGACATCGGTTCCTCCCCCTGCAAAACTAATCCGTAGTGGCGCTTTGCTCCGAATCAGCATGACGGTTTCCCGGAGGCTGGCGTATACAGCAGCCTCACCAAGACTCCTGGATTAGCTTTTAGCCGCCGGTATTCTTCCGGCACCCCGATGTCAACAAAGTTCCCGTTCGATGGCATTCCATAGACGCCCCGACCAATCAAGCTGGGAAGAACATCTTTCTCTAGTGATATCGGCCCGTTGGGGATTTCCTCAAACACCCTCCGGTCAAATACATAGACACCCGCACTGATCAGGCCTGGGCCCGGGCGACCCTTTTCTTCGAAGCGGAGAATCCTGCCGTCGGATCCGAGCTCGACTCTGCCAAACCGCTCGGCGTCTTCAACCTCAACCAGGGCCACCGTCGCGCGGCTTTGTCCAGCAGCGTGAAACCGGACCAGAGGACGCAGGTCAGCCTCCAGGTAAGAATCCCCGTTCATCGCTAGGAAGACCTCCCCCTCAGTGAGCCTTGATCCGCGCTGGATCGCGCCACCCGTCCCTAAAGGTTTGGACTCCTTGGAGTAGCGAATGCGCACCTGCCAGCGAGTGCCGTCGCCGAAGTATTCTTGGATCTTGTCGCCTCGGTATCCGGTGCATAGGACAATGTCATTGAAATCTTGCTGGTGTAACTGCAACACCAGGTACTCGAGAAATGGCCGCGTTCCGATCCTGACCAGGGACTTTGGCAGGTCTCCAGCGATCGATCTCAACCTTGTTCCCAACCCTCCCGTGAGCACCAAGCAGGTCATGGTGAGCAACCTACGACTTCGAAGGGGCCATTCCTCGCATCCGGCGGTGGGCTGCTACCGGCCTTTCAGGATTTCCGGCCAACAAATTGCCATGCACCCACGCAAAGGCGACTGACAATCAGGTGGCAGGCTTCCGCTAGTTGCGCCGGGTGGTTCTCGAGAGATTTCAGGATGCGGCTGGCATGGATGTAAAGCTCAGCCACTTTCCGAGCACGACGCTTAATTCTCAACTGCAATTCCGGGCGCAGTCCCGGGAATGCTTTGCGCTGTACGCGAGAAAGCAGCTCAGACATCGCTGGGGCGTACCAGAGGACGTGGTCCGGGGTGTCGAAGCGCTCTACCGGTTCCAGCGCCACGCCGCCACGCGCAAAGAGACAGCGATAGAACTTTTCTGTTCGGAGATAACCTACGTCATAGTGCTGGGCAGGAATCGCTGTCGCGTATGCAAAGTACTCGAGGCCCTGGGGCCGGGAGAGAAGTGACAGTCCCGTCAATCGCCAGTGATGGTCAGCCAGGATGAACTCGGCGGCATATTTGTTAGGCATCACGCAATAGATAATTCCGCCTAGTCGCAGCAACGAGCATAGATGGCGAATGGCGATGACCGGGTCCATGACGTGCTCCAAGACGTCCTGGCAGACGATGACGTCAAACTGGCCCAGGCGCGCCACAAAGCCGGAATCGCAGATATCCCCGGTGTGCCATTCAATTTGAAATCCGAGGTCGCGCACCCTCTGCTGCCCGATGGAGGAGCGTCGAGGGTCTATTTCTATGCCCACGGTGTCAGCTCCCTGCTCAGCTAAAGCCATTACCGTCCCGCCGTGGCTGCAACCGACGTCGAGAGTGCGCTTGCCGCGCAAGAGACTCCACTGTTGGAGGACGCGAGCGAGCTGCCGACCCCGTTGCAGGTCACGGACAAGGTATTCCCGGTGCTCAGGCCGCCCAAATCGCTCCGTATCCAGGTACCTCTGAAATCCGGGTGTCAAGTAGTCGCGCTCCGGATGAGATTGGCTGATGGCTTGCTCGATCCGCCGTCGCTCATTTGGTGTCGCCTCGTCCAGCAGCGCCTCGTATGCTGTCAGCGCCGCTTCGAGTTCTCCAATGGTGTGGAGAGTGTCAGCCCAGAAAAACCTGACTTCTCGATCGTGGGGAAAGCGGCTAACCATGTTGTGGGCGCGGTTCTTAAGGTCCCTCGATACGCGGGCGAAATAGCGATGGGATTGGAGGAGTTCCGAGGCTGGTGCTTGCCCGTGGCGCTCGCAGTCAGTAGCAGGCGGTGCGGTGGACACCGGGTGAAGCGTGTTTATCGCGTCCGATGTCGGATTCCCCACCGCTCTTTCCCCTCCTCTGGAAGCAGCCGTCGGCCGCTGCCGGGGATGAAGGTAAGCATGTGCCTAGCCAATTCCTGGTCGTTTTATATATTGCCCACATATCCGCCTAATTCCTTCTCCTATCCGGGTACTTGGTGAAAAAGAAGCCTAGGAAGCCGGCAGTTCTCTGGCCTGTCCAATGACGGTTGGACACGGGCATGCAAGGAACTGTGCAGAGAGCCCTCGGGCTCTGGTGGGAGAGCGCCGAACCCGGCAAAACTTGCCGGTCGGCTGGAATCTAACTGCCCATCGAGGAGTATCGCATGTCGGGTGAAACCAGCGGCCAGCTCGGGGCCCGTCTCTTCAGCGAAGGGAACTATGCCCAGGCCCTCCGCGTGTTCGCGCAAGCCTTAGGTGAGGAAGAAACGAGTGAACGATGGAACGACTGGGCTGCCACTCAGGTGGTGCTGAATCAACTTGGAGAGGCGGAGCAGGGATTTCGTCGCGCTTGTGAACTGGATCCCTCCCACGCGCAGGCCACAGTAAACCTGGGCGTCCTTCTGATGCGTCTGCAGCGCTACAAGGAGGCTCTCACCCTTCTTGAACAGGGCATGGCAGGACTGGAAGAGAGTCAACGGTCTACTTGCTTTTCGCTGATGGAGGAGTGCCGGGCCAGGCTTACCGGCAACCAGGATTCTGACCGGAGCGAAATGGAGGCTTATCTGCGGCGATTTGTGGGCTCCGACGAAAATGGGCAGTCCTACTTCAACACTCACCTCCAGCGGTACATAGCCACGCTAGAGATGCTGCCAGCGGGCTCACCTGGCCAACGCCTGCTGGAACTGGGCGCCGCTTTCCACCATCTGACGCCTGCGCTGAGACGATGGAAGAACTACCGTGGTGTGCGCTGCAACGACATCTGGGATGGTGAGGCTCAGTGCCGCCGGCGGGTGGTGAGCCGGGACGGGCGGGAGGATTTCGTCTTCACAGTCGATAATTTCGATGTTCAGCTCGCGCCTTGGCCTTATGCGGACGAGTACTTTGACGTCGTTCTCTGCTGCGAAATGCTGGAGCACCTGCTTTCCGATCCCATGCAGGTGATGTCGGAAATCAACCGAATCCTCAAACCAGGGGGGTTACTCCTACTGACCACGCCCAACGTGGCCAGCGCGAAGGGCGCCGCCTTCCTACTACAGGGAAGGAGTCCGTACATCTACGGGCAATTCGAGCCGGGTGGCCGTCCCACCGACCGCCATAACCGTGAGTACACCCCCGAGGAGGTCGAGCATCTCGCCTGGGCGGCAGGCTTCGGCGTGGTGGAACTCCGCACCCAAGACTTCTACTGGAGTTCTGCACGCGCTGTGCTGCGATACCTGGCAGCAGCAGGTTTCTCCGTCGTGCGGCGTGGCGACACCATCCTCCTCCTGGCGCGCAAAGACGAGACGGTCCGAGAGCGTTACCCGGGGGCGTTCTACGCGCTGATCGGCAACCAGGCTGAACGTCGCACGCAGCAGGCCGTGGCGGCTGCCACAGGCCTCTCGGTCGAAGGCAAGCCGGTCGGCACTCCCCAGCGCGTGCTGTTGGTGCACGAGATCCTGCCCGAATATGATCGGAGCGGTTGTGACCAGCGCCTCATGCAGGTCCTTCGAGGGTTACGCTCGCAGGGACACGAGGTCACTTATATCGCCCGCCACGGCACTAACCGGGAACGTTATCTCCCACCTCTCCGGGAAATGGGCATCACAGTCTACGCCCACGATGCAGAGCGGCTGCGCGCGCTGGGCCTTGATGCCCCGGCAGAGTGGACGCTCGAGCAAGTGCTCACTGAGGAACAGTACGACCTCGCTATCCTCTACCACTGGTACTGGGTGGTGAACTCCGTGCCGGAGCAATACCTCAAAGACATCAGAAGACTATCACCCGAGACGCGCATTGCAGTGCTTACCGATGACCGTCACGGCTTGCGGGAACTTCGCTTGGCCGAGTTGAGTGGGACACTGTGGGATCGGGAGCGGGCACATGACTACCAGCAACGCGAACTGGAAGTCTACCGTCAGGCCGACTTGGTCCTGACGGTGTCGGAAGAGGACCGTCAGGGCTTGCTGGCAGCGGCTCCGGAACTGATTACAGAAATCCTGCCCAACGATGCCGAGTCGCTGGTGGAAAATGAAGGCGCTTCAAACCCACCTAGCTACGAAGAGCGCGAAGGCCTCCTGTTTCTGGGTAACTACGATAACTTGGCCAACCGCGACGGAATCCTCTGGTTTCTGGAAGAAGTGTGGCCGCTGCTGCGCCCCAAGCTGCCGGGGGTCCTGCTTTACCTGGTGGGGAATAACCTGCCCGCTGACTTCGCGGCTGACTACGAGGGTGTAGTTCGAGTCGGTTACGTCAACGAACTTGGTGAGGCTTTCGCGCGCTACCGCGTTTGTGTGTCTCCGGCGCGCTATGGGACAGGCACCAAGACCAAGAACCTGAATGCGATGTCGCACGGTTTACCGGTTGTCACCACCACAATTGGCGCGGAAGGCTTGCGCCTGACGCATGGGACGAACGCGTTAATTGCCGACACAGCGGAGGAATTTGCGGGTGCGATAGAACGGCTTTACGGAGATAAGGTCCTCTGGCAGAAACTGACTGAAGAAGGGTGCATCCACATCACCCGCCATTTCTCACGAGAGCGCCTGGATGGCCAGATTGCACGCATCCTGGAGCTGGCTCACCAGATATCCCCGCGCCGTGACGGCGGGATGCATCCTTTCTCCTTTTCCTTGGTCGAAAAGAAGTACCCTGGCATCCTGGAGCATCAACCTCCCTATGATCGGATTAAGTTGCGACTCCAGGCGTACCTTCAACTAGCTGAATACCTCTTGGCCTCTGGCCAGCCTGCTGCTGCCCGCGAGCAACTCCGGCACATCTTCAGTTACATTCGCGGGAACCCTCCCAGGGATGCTTTTCTGGCTCGCGTCTTGGCCGCCCTCGAGCGGTGCTACCTTGAGCTGGGGGATGACGAGCTTGCGAAGGAGTGTTGGCACGGAGCACAGCTCTGCATCCCAGCCCCTGATTCTTCACCGCAGCCTGGATCAGAGTCTGCTCCGGGTCGCTTTCGCAACACGCGCAAGCGCCACACTCAGCGGAACCGGCCTTCCCTTTCGGTGATCATCCCCACCTATAACCGCTCTGAGACGCTGCTTTCTTGCCTCGCGGCGCTGAATCGCCAAACAATCCTGCCGGAGCAGTTTGAAGTGCTGGTGATTGACGACGGGTCCACGGACAGAACGGAGGAGCGTTGCCGCAGTTTTGATTCGCCGTATCGATTGCGCCATCTGCGCCAAGCGAATGCTGGGCCGGGCGCGGCGCGGCGGCTCGGCGTGGAGGAAGCCTGCGGGGAATATCTTCTCTTGTTCAACGACGACACGATGGCCAGTCCAGACCTGCTGGCTGAACACGTCCGTGTCCACCATTCCAGCTCCGCCCGCAAGCTGGCAGTGCTGGGGGATTTCCGCTATCCCGCCGACGCGCGCCGGCGGGCTCTGACTTTCTTCTTCAGCACCCACCCGTTTCTGTTTCCCCAAGTTAACCTCGACGCCGGTGAGCACTGCGAGAATGCGTACTTCATTACCTGCAATCTCAGCGTCTCGCGACAGGCCGTACTGTCAGTCGGCTCATTCGATCCGCGCTTCCGGGTGGCTGAGGACACGGAGCTCGGGGTCCGCCTGCGCAAAGCCGGGTATAAGGTTCTGTATGATCCGCTTGCGTTGGCTTGGCACGACCATCTTCAGTTCACCACAGCGGACTTGATTCGCCGGGCGCGAGCTTACGGGGAGGCGGATGCCCTGTTGCTGCGCAAGCACCCGCAGCTTCTGGGTGACGGCAGCAAACCCTTCGGCCGGATGGACACCCAATCGGTGGCGAAGTTGGCCGCGAGGGTGGAATCGCTTCGTGCGAACGCACCGGAAACCGTGCGTGCCCTCGAGGGGTTTGACGACGTGGACTTCCGGGCCCTTCTTGACCAACGGGTGGGAGAGACCACCGCCGCCGACGAAGTGATGAAATTGTTCGAACACGCGGTGCCAACCATCTTCTGGTTCTACCTGTTGGAGAGATTTCTGGAGGTTTGGAGCCCGGTCGCCGAGCCGACCGCCGGTGATGCAGGCATCGCATGTCGCCAGGAATATGAGGCGAATATCGAATGCCAACCCTAGCCCTTTCCATGATCGTACGTGACGCGGAGTCGATGCTTGGGGCATGCCTGGAAAGCGTCCGGGGGGCCGTGGACGAAATCGTGATAGGTGACACTGGCTCTACCGATGGCACTCCAGAAGTGGCACGACAGCACGGAGCGCGTCTGGTTTCCATCCCCTGGGAGAACGACTTCGCTCAGGCGCGGAACCGGGCGTTGGAGGAGATTCGAGCGGACTGGGTGTTGGTGCTTGACGCGGATGAGCAGCTTGACCCGGGGGCAAGGCGGGTACTCCCTTCCCTGCTCGACCGACGCGCCGTGGTCGGCTACCAAGTTACGATTCGGAATTACGTGCTGAATCTGAGCGACCGGCTGTGGGACCAGCCCGCCAGAGTGAACGATTCGGGCTTTGAACCAGCGCGCAACTTTCCGGCGTATGTTGAGCACCAAAATGTCCGCCTCTTCCGCCGCCAGCCAGAAATTTACTTCGTCGGGAGAGTGCATGAGACAGTAGGCCATCGCATTGCGGAAACCGGCGGGAAGCTCGGCCAGACCGCCTTCGTGATCCATCATTTCGGCCTAGCCGCAGATGGCGAGACTCGTGCCCGCAAGAATCATCTCTATCGAGAGCTAGGGCGACTAAAGGTGCGGGAGGCCCCTCAAAATGCCCAGGCCCACTTTGAGTTGGGCTTGGTGGAGTTCGACTGTTTTCATAACGACGTCGCAGCCCTGGAATGCTTTAACCGCGCCTGCCAGCTCGATCCACGCCTGGGGGTGGCTTGGTTCTTCGCCGGTCTCGCCCTCCTGCGGCTGGGACGGGCGGGCAAAGCGCTTGAGGCGTTCAAGCAGGCTGAGTCCTACGGGCACCGGACAGCGCTGGTGAGGGAAACACAGGGCGACGCGTACTACAACCTGGGTCAGTTCGAAGCCGCACGGCGTGCCTATCGATGCGCCCTGGAATGCGCAGGAAAGTCAGTGGTACTGGAAAGCAAATTAGGTCTTGCGGAAGTTCGCGTGGGCCGCACGGAGGCGGGGCTCAGACATCTACGTCAAGCCATCGAATGCGAGCCGCAGACAGGTGAGCTGTACGACCGGTTGATGGTCGCCGGGGTTTGGCTCGGGCGACTGGACATTGCGGCTACGGCGGCGGAATGCAGACTTGGGGTGAGCGCTCCCCATCCGGACGCTTACCTCCGCGCGGCCAGCATACGGGCTCAACAACACGAATGGCGACGCGCCGCAGAGATTCTCCGTAGCGGTCTCCGGAAATTCCCTGAGGCGGAGAAGCTGCGGCAGGGACTGGCCGAAGTGGAACGGCAGGAAGCGCTTACGGAGCAGCCTGCTCTGGCTACCCCAGAGGGAGGCGGCCAGTAAAGGTTTTGGAGCGAGTGCCGATAGGGCTAGGTGGACTGAGAGTCCGTTCCGTCGGTCGGAAAAGAGCGTCGCCGGCCTTGGGACACAAAGGCGCCCCAGCCGAAGGCGCTGAGGCCGTAGACGGAAACCAAACAGAAAAGGAGATTTCGAATGGCATTGAGCATTCTGAACAACATCCCCTCCCTAGCGGCGCAGAACCAACTAGCGATCACCTCGGCGGGGCTGCAACGCACACTTTTCCGTCTGTCGTCCGGTTCGCGGATCAACTCCGGCGCCGACGATGCGGCAGGCCTGGCCATTGCTGATGGGTTGCGGGCAAACATCACAGCACTTTCCCAATCCGCACGCAACGCCAACGACGGCATCGGCAGCTTGCAGGTCGCCGATGGCGCTCTGGCGCAGGTTACCACCCTGCTCAACCGCGCTGTCACGCTGGCGACTGAGGCTGCGACCGGCACCGTCAGTTCAGCTCAGCGTAGCGCGTTGGACACTGAGTTCACAGCGATCAAGGCGGAAATCGATCGCATCGGCACGAACACCACCTTCAACGGCACCTCGGTTTTCACCGCTTCCACCACCTCCATCTTCCTGAGCGATGCGGGTTCGAACAGCACCATTACCTCTTCCGTCGGCACCCTGTCCAGCTCTGGCCTCAGCCTGAGTGGCGACCTGACGACCGCCACGAGCGCTGAGACCGCGCTGAGCCAGATCAATTCCGCTATCGGCGCAGTGGCTGGCGACCGAGGCGATCTTGGAGCCACCATCAACCGACTGCAGGCGGCTGTCAACGTTATGCAGAATCAGGTGCAGAACCTCTCGGCTGCCGAAGACGGCATCCGGGCGGCGGACATTGGCCAAGAAGTCGGAAACTTGGCCAAGTTCAACATCCTGAACCAGACGGGTACTGCGGCCTTGGCGCAAGCGAATGCGATGCAACAGTCGGTCCTGGCGTTGCTCCGTTAACCGGGGAAATAACTAAGCCCTGGGGGGCCCTTCGGGGCCCCTCCCCGGCCTTCTGAGGTAGTCCATCATGCGCGTTGACCTGGCACAATCGAGGGCACTTCTTGCGGGCACACCTCTGAACCGTGATGCCATTCCTCGTGCCCAAGCACCCCGTGAGGGTGACGATGGCGCTGCAGCTCACACGGAACAGGCTCCTGCGGAGGCTCTTCCGCAGCGGAGTCTCAGCATTCTGGTGGATGAAAATAAGCAGATCGTTTACCGGATTATTGATGAGCGGAGCGGAGAACTGGTTCGGCAGATCCCACCGGAAGAAGTGCGACGCGCGTCGCGCAATATTGCGGCGCTCGTACGGTCTTCCGAAGATGCACAGCATCACAAGGTGGATCTGAACACCTAGCCCAAGAGATTGACGATATGGGTTCGTACGGAATTGCCTCGATTGGATCAAGCAGCGGCAATGGCGGGATCGACGTGCAGGGGCTGGTCGACCAGGTACTCTATGCGGAACGGGCGCCGGAGCGCCAGTGGCAAGCGCAGCAGGTCCAGTTGAATTCCCAAGCCGCGGCCTACCGTGACATCAACGCCAGACTCCTCGATCTGAAAACCAAAATTGACGCGCTCAAGGATCTTTCGGGCAAGTTCAACACGAAACTCGCCGCCTCGTCGAACACCAGCGTCCTGATAGCTTCCGCCAACGCTACGGCCGCGGTGGGTAACCACACGGTCGTTGTCAGCACGCTGGCCACAACTTCCTCTTGCTACTCTGCTCAACTTGCTTCGAGTTCCACCACGTTCGCGACCGGGTCGTTCGACTTGCAGGTCGGGTCTGGCACCCCCACCACAATCACGGTGGACAGCACAAACAATACCCTGGATGGCTTGGCGGCCACGATCAACAATCTGGACTTGGGCGTAACCGCCAGCGTGATTACCGACGCCGGTGGTGCAAGACTCTCCTTGGTGAGCAACTCGAGCGGCGCGCCCGGTGACCTGACAATCTCCAATAACACTACGGGCTTGACTTTTACCAAGGCCGTCTCTGGAACAAACGCCGTGCTCACGGTGGATGGTATTCCCATCGAGAGCGCGAGCAATACGGTCACGGGTGTCATTCCTGGCATCACCCTTAGTCTCATTTCTGCCGCTCCGGCTTCCCAGGTCAGCCTCTCCATCCAGCCGGACCCTACCGCCGCCAAGGCTGCGATCAATGACTTCGTCACCAGCTATAACGCGGTGATCGGGGCCATTAATGCGCAATTCACTTATGACGCCACGACTAAGAAGGCAGGCGTGCTGGCGGGCGACAGCTCCCTTCGGGTGGTGCAACAACAACTCCTGAATGACGTGAGTTACACCATTACGGGGAACGACGGGATTACGAGCCTATATTCGATCGGCCTGGGCCTTGCGAATGATGGAACCCTGACTGTAGACACTGTCAAGCTGGATGATGCGTTATCCAGCAATTTCGCGGCGGTCCAGAATTTGTTCCAGTCGACCGCGCCGGTCGGCTTCAGCCGGAACGCCAGCACGGACCTGGCTAATCTGATGGACAGCGTGAACGGTCCGCTGAACATCGCGCTGAACGGCAACACCCAGACCCAGACCTCACTCGCCGATCAGATCAATGACTTCGAGGCGCGCCTCCAAACGCGACGGGAGCAGTTGGTCACGCAGTTCAGTCGCATCGACAACCTCATGCGTCAGCTTCCTCTGATCATATCCCAGATCAACAGCCAACTAAGTTTCCTGCAATGATGAATTCCAACCCTGCCCGCGCCTATCGTCAGTGTGCCGTCCAGGGAGCCAGTCCCATGGGGCTAATCCTGATGCTTTACGATGCCGCAGTGGCTTCTTTGCACCGCGCCATTGCGGCCTTCGACGCGAACGACATCGAGAGCCGAACATCCCATTTGAACCACGTCCTCGATGTGGTCGCCGAGCTTCAGGGGTCGCTCAACATCGAAAAAGGTGGCAAGGTGGCCAAGCATCTGGATCGCTTCTACACATACGCTCGAGGTGAGATTTTCGAGGCCAATATTAGGAATTCTAAAGAAGAACTTCATCGATTAGTTGAGCAGTTTCTCTCCCTGCGTGAAGCTTGGCAGCAGATGGAGAAGTCGGCCTCCCTACCGAGCGACAAAACCCCGGAAAACATCCCAAGTGCTCCTGCACAATCTGCTACGTCGCAGGCCTCTGGAGCGAACTCTTTGCTCTGGCGCGCCTGACTCGCCCCACGCTGGAATCTGCGAGTTCTTTGCTTGCCCTCGTTAGAAGTTGTCCCCGACCTTCACACCGCCATCCTGTATCGTCTGTCTAAGCCAACGGTTCGATCTCCTTCGATCTGGAGTGAAAAAAGAACCCGCAACTTGCTTCCTTATCCGCCGACGAGAGGGGCGAAGACGCGGCGCGCGCCGGGGCTGCTGGTTCAGGAACCCACCTGTGCAGAGATTCCGCGGCTTCCTTTGCGCTGGCTGCTAGGTTTGAGGCCGACGGACGGTCGGCAACCACGTGAGTTCCGCCTGGGCCCAACTCGGCCTCAAGAAGTGCTTAACTCCCGCCGATATGATGTATGAAGGCTCCCAAGGAGGCCTAATGGACAACACGCTTCTTGACGTGATCCGGACTGCCAATCGGGAATTCCGAAATTTCTTTGAGGAGATCTCCCGGACCGATATTAGTGTCATGAAATCCTCCTCGGCGCCTGGCCGGATCGAGAAGATCGGAAGGCGGCTGGAACAGGTAGGCGAGATCCTGGCGCGGACTCCCCGGGTCTCGGACCTGCCTAGTGATGGCAGCCGGGAGATCGCGAAGTACGAGGAGAATTTGAAGCAACTCCGGACGTCCTTGGAAAGCATTCAGTACTCGCTGCTCGTCGAACGCTCCCATCTGGAAAATGTTCGAGCGAACTTACGAGCCGCCAGCGCCTGGGCCGCCTCCTTGAAGGAAACCGCCTAAAATACCAACCGACAACTTCCGCCTTGGGGCATCCTCCGCTTCTACGTCTCACAAGGCCCGAAAGACGAATTCCTTCCTGTACTGTACTGACAGTCAGGTATCTCGCGGAGATTAGAGTGGATGGAGGTGTCAGCGGGATGAATTCTGCAGCGCTTCCGTTTCCAAGCGCTTCTGTCAGCAGGCGCCACTGCCTACGCTGGGAAATTTCAGCAATTACCGCAGAAAATCGAGCAGGCTAAGCTGGGAGATTCTGGCCCCGGCAGCCAGAGTGGCGTTCCGGGTGTTCTCGGCTTGGACCAGCTTGGTTGCGGCCGCGGCCATGTCCGCGCCCACTAGGTCGGTCTCGTTCCGGGCCAATTCGAACTTCTCTCGGTTCAGGAAGAGCTCTGCAGTGTCCAGGCGGGCTAGCGTGCTGCCGTAAAAAGCCCTCTGGGTGTTAACAAGGTTGAAAGCCTTTTGGACCTCGGCGGTTGCGGCTGCGACGTCGCCACTGGTTTCAAGCGTGCCAATCAAATCGTGGACAGCTTGGAAGACATCGGCTCCGGGCTGGGTGAAAACCTGGCTGCCGGGAAGGTTGATGGGTATGGTCTGGCCTTCGGCAATCTCGACGCTGCTGACCGCGGTGTTCCCCACGTACCTGACGCCCGCCGGGGCAGCCGGGTCGAGGACAAATGGCGCGGTGTCAATAGCCGTTCCCGCAAACAGGTAGTTACCCTGGAATGAAATGTTCGCCAGGCCCAGCAGTTGCTCCTGGAGGCCGCGGACCTCTTTCGCGATCGCCAGGCGGTTCTCCTGGGTCAGAGTCCCGTTGGCGCCCTGCACGCCCAGGGCGATGGCGCGCGTCAGGGCCAGCACCACGGAGTTCAGCGTCGAGTCAGCCATCTGAGCTGAGGACCGCAGGGTGGAGATGCTGCGCAAGAATTGGTTCATGGCGCTTAATTGCGTATGGTTTCCGACCAGGGATGCGACGGCCGCCGGATCGTCGGAGAGTGAGTTCAATCTTCGTCCGGAAGCAACCTCCTGCAAGGCTTCGTACTCATGTTCGCGGTTTTCCGCCAGGGCAGCGAGCAGGTTACGGCTCAAGTCGGGATTGACGCGCAGGCTCATTTTAGCCTCTTCCCAACATATTCAGGGTAGTGCTGGTCAGCTCGTCCACCATGGCGATCACGCGCGCGGCGGCTTCGAAAGCGCGCTGGTATCGAATCAGGTTGGTGGCTTCCTCATCGAGCGAGACGCCGGAAATGGCGGAACGCTGGTTCTCCAGTTGTTTCAGCACCAGGTTCTCGGCTTCGAGCTCAGCAGAGGCATCCGAGATTCTGTCGCCGATCCGAAACACCAAGTTCGAGTAGAACTCCACGGGCCGCTGGCCAGCAACCACAGCTTGGTTGCGGAGGGCCAGCAGAGCCATTAGGGTGCCGTTGCTTCCCAGTGTGCCATCCGAACTGGCCGCGACCTGCGCAGGGTCAGTAAGGGCCAGGGCGAAGGAAGCTGCTGCCCCGGCATTCGATCCCGGGGCCAACGGGACAAAGGGAACGAAGAGGTCGCCACCCGCCGAGCCGGAGAGGTCAAACCCGTTGCGGTGCACAGTGTTGACGGCGCTGGCCAAGTTGGCGGCGAGATTGTCAAGATCGGCCTGGACGGACGGGATGGCACTGTCGCGTGCCTCGATCAGTCCTGCGATCTTCCCGCCATTAAGCGCCGAAGTGATGTCCGTACCCTGGGAGAATACATGCTGCATTCCCGTGGCACTGTCTAGCTGCGCGTCCAGGGGCAGGCTAGTGATACCCGCGACCAAGGGCGTGCCGTTCGTCGTGGTAATCGTTAGGCCGCCGCCGGTCGAGTCGATGATGGCAACATCCACCAGCCCAGAGAGATCACGGATTGCCAGGTTGCGGCGGTCTACGAGTGCGCCGGCGTCCTGGCCCGTGGTCTCCAAGGCTGCGATCTGTCCATTCAAGTTGGCGATTTCGGCCGCCAGCCGGTTCGCCTCCCCCACTCCCTGCGTTATGGCCCGATCCAAACCGAGCCGGATCGTGGATAAGTTCCCGGTGGTCTGGCGAAACGCTGCGGCCAGGTTTTCCGCTGCAGTCAGAACGCCTTGCCGCAAAGGAAGACTGGAGGGATTGACCGAAAGGGCCTGCAAGCTGTCGAAGAATTTGCTCAGAACGCTCTCGAGCCCAATGCCCTCGGTTTCGTTGAACAAGGCTTCCACTTGGCGCATGGCGCCCAGAAACGCGTCCAGCCGCTCTTGGTGTTGCGTCTCCTGGTGGAGGCGCAGTTCCAGAATCCGGTCGCGGATGCTGCGGATACTCTCCAAGGTTACGCCATCGCCCAACACGAGGTGTCCGTTGAAAATGGGTGCCTCTTCGCGCAGCACGGGCCGCTGGCGAGAATACCCGGGCGTGTTTGCGTTGGCGATATTGTTGGTGACGGTCCCTAGAGCACCCTGCTGGGCCAACAGGGAGCGAAGAGCAATGGAGAGGCTGCCAAAGAGGCTGGACATGAGCTATTTCCCTACCTGCATTGATGAAGCGAGACTCCCTCGAGACCCCAACGGCGAGTACGTACCGGTGTAGTTCGCCAGGAAGTTGAGCAGTACATTCACGGAGCGCCGCGAGCGCCGCAGGAGCTCCGTGTGAACCCGATTGAGCCGCCGCACGTCAGACTGGATAGCGGTGAGCCCGCTCAGCAGCAACTGGAGATGCCGCGCTGACGCAGGGTCGAGTTCCCTGGCGAGCGCTTCGAACTCGCTGGCAGGGCGGTCGGCGTGGGGTTCGCCGGCCAGCGTTTCCTTCAAAGCTCTCAGTTCAGTGTCCAGCAACCGGATCTCGGCACACAGGTTTTCCTGGTGGGCAATGTGTTGGTGCATGGCCTCCAGATTCAGATCTGTGAAGGCGGAGCGGGCCTCGTCAAGCCCCGCCGCTAAGAGGCGGAGCGTGGCGAGGCGGCGTTCCAGCAACTCCAAGTAACGTTGAACCTCGTGTCTCATACCTTATGCCATGATGTCCACTTGATGTTCCTGCCCATCCCGGGTTTCCATCTCTTCCGCTTTTAGGGCCTCGGGATCGGGCTTCCTCGCGCGGACTCGCCTTCGGGCGCGCACCGTCTGGTCGAGGCGCTTGTCCTCGTGGTCGGGTGCCGATTGTACGGGCGCTGGAGCCAATTCCTCCATGACACCTGACTCCTAGGTGTTTATTTCCCCAACTGGACTTGCCCTAACAGTTCGGAGAAGACCGCGTCGGCAATTTGCCGGTCAGAGACATGATACCGACCCTCGCGAATGGCCCGGCTGAGAGCCTCCACGCGCTCTTGCCGCACGTCGGGCACGCACGACAGCTCAGCCTTTAGTCTCTCAACCGTTTCCCGATCCACGGAGAAGCGGGCCTCGTCGTGCGTGAGTTTTGCCCGATCCGCGGGTCTTTGGGCCGGCGATGATCCTGGTCGCTCCACCCCTTCAGGCTGGCGGTTCTCTGGAAACGAAAGAGGGCCGTCGATTTTCATTCTCTTGGCCTCCTTGCACAAGCTCCAACTCTCTTATTCGGCTTCCAGGAGGAAAACTTTAGCCCGATGGTGGCTTTCTAATCTTTCGTTCCGGGGGTACCTGAGTCACTCCGGCTCAGGCTCGGCTCGAGCTGCCGGACCAGCATTTGGGAAATTCCGAGGCCCCCTTTGCTTGCCAGCGCCCCTGACATGGCCTGAAGACCCAAAGAGGTCAAAGTGTCCGTGCCAGGTTGCTCGTCAGCTTCGAGCGAGCCAGGGAAGCTGGTCCGCATCTGTTCCCACCAGGAGGAGATCAGGATGGCCTCGAATTCCTGGGCGGCTTTGCGGAGCTTTTGGTGTTGAAGACCCTTAGACATTTCCGCCGCGCTGCAGGCTTCCATAGAGTGTGTCAACCCCACAAGGTTCGCTTCGGCAGGAGAAAGGGGAGCCATCAGATAACCTCAAGTTCGGCCTGCAACGCCCCCGCCGCCTTGATGGCCTCGAGGATTGCCACAATGTCTCGGGCGGTTGCGCCGATGTTCTGCAAACCAGTTATTAAGTCATCTACGGATGCCCCTTCACGAAGTTCGATTCGACGCGCCGGAGTCTCTGCGGCTCTAACCGTGGTTTGCGGCACCACCGCGGTTTGCCCCTGGGAGAAGGGTGTGGGCTGAGACACCTGGAATTCTGTAGTGATTTCGATGGCGAGGTTACCGTGCAGGATTGAACAGGCGCCCAAGCTCACCTCTTGGCCCATCACCACGGTACCCGTCCGCTCATTGACGATTACCTTGGCGCGAGGATGGATGGGAACAGACAAGCTCTCAACGCGCGCCAGCAGGGCAGGTGCGTTCTCTGCCGGAGGCTCCGGCACGCGGATCTCGATGCGACGGCTGTCAATCGCCTGGGCCGTCTCCCTGCCCAGTTCGCGGTTAATGGCAGCGGCGACATCAGTGGCGGTGGCAAAGTCAGGCTCCCGCAAGAGCAACGAAAGCCTCGTCATGCGTCCCAAGTCCACGGAGGTGTCCCGCTCCACAATCCCGCCGGCGGCAATGCGCCCCGAGGTGGGATGATTGACCTGAACGGAATTCCCGCGACCACCCGCCGTATATCCGCCCAGAGTGAGCGGTCCTTGCGCCGTAGCGTATGCCTGCCCGTCAGGCCCGCGGAGGGTGGTGAGCAGGAGCATACCGCCTTCCAGGCTCTTGGCATCGCCGATGGAGGAGACGGTCACATCGATCCGGGTTCCGGGGCGCGCGAACGGTGGCAGAGTTGCCGTGACGAAGACCGCCGCAATGTTGTTCACGCGGACGGCGGAGGGATTGATCTGTACGCCCATCCTCTGCAGGATGTTGGCAAGCGTCTGGGTGGAGAAGAGGGTCTGGCGGCGGTCGCCGGTGCCGTTGAGCCCGACCACGACGCCATACCCGAGCAGAGAGTTATCGCGCACGCCTTCTATTGCGGCGACATCTCGGATGCGTACCAGCCTGAGGGGAGTCTCCTCTGCCTGCGCATTGCCCGCCAGAAGTATGGCCCACACAGCGAATCCACATACCCATCGTTCAAATTGCATAGCTTCTCAGAACCCCACTACTCTCAAGATGGCCCGCACGATGCGGTTGGGTGGGCGGACACCGTCGCTGATGACGCCCTGGCCTTTAAGCGACACTTCCAGATTGCTGATGTCGGTGGAAAGCACGGAATTGTCGGGGCCCACATCGCCCGGCCGGACCACCCCACGAACGACGAGGGTCTGCCGCTGATTGTTCATTTCCACCTCGCGTGCCGCTTCCACCACCAAGAACCCATTCGGCAGAACTTCCGCCACGTGCCCGGAGAGGCTTGCAGTCAGGCGCGAACTCGAAGATGTCTGTGCCTGGCCGTCTAGGATGCGGTCAGAATGCGGCGTGAAGATGGTTTGCAGGCCGCTTCGTGTCCCCACCTGGCCCATCACGCTTATGCCCGAACTGGCCGCGAACTTCCTCTGGGATTTAACGCTTCCATCGGCCGCGGCCCGGGTCTGCTCTATGATGTGGATCACGATCAGATCGTTCATGTTCCTGGCCTTGTAGTCACTCGCCAGGTCTGAGAACCTGCTCTGCGGGATCCACAAGCTCCCGGTGGTGGGGGCAGTTCCAGTAGTCGCGCGTACTCTGGCGAGATAGTCCGCGAGTTTCTCTCCCGCTGGCCAAGCCTTCTCCCGCGCACTTGCCGCGCCGCTGGCCAGCAGCGCCAGCACGGTCCAGCATGCAAAAACGGTGGCCTTCTTACTTCGGAATCTTAAGAGCTTCATGGAATGGTCCATTTCAATAGGTCGCGCGCAGTAAACCAGCCGCAACCACTTCTGCTTTCATAATGCGGTGTGTGGCCAAGTCCCGGACGCGAATGCATTGCCCCTTGAAGCCTGGCTGTAAGGGGACAACTGTTATCAAGATGCGGAGGTTGCGGCGTTCGACCACGAGCTTCGCCGGTTTCCCCGGTACGGCCAGCGCCGTGGCTTGAAACATCTCCCGGGTGACAACCTCCCCCGCCCGGATTCTGCGTCGTGCGCGATGCCCGGCCAGTTCTTCGGGCGTCAAGGCAGGCTGTCCCAGCCACGGCGTAGCCATGCGACGCTCCAATCGGAAATCAGCACCGCTCACCACATCTCTGGGACCGAGGTCACGCTGCGCTACCAGCACGGGAACGAGCGGGTGCCAGTTCGCCATCACCTGAAACGGAAGGAGGTGAGGTTCCGTGGACGTCCACAGCCTGAAGCGTGTTTCTCCCCGCACCGGATCAAATTCGATCTTCTTCACTTGGAGCCCGGCGTCCTCTTGGGTGACCCGGACAACGGTCTGGAGCTTTAGGTCCTCAAGTCTCAAGTTCTCCATGTCGACAAAGCCTTGGCGCCCCAGCGCGGCATGAATGGCCTGCAGGATTTCCGAACGCGTGAGTTCACGGAAAACACGACCCTCCGCCATCCCCTGCGGGAGATTTGCGGTTTGGCGGGATTCCGGTATCCCCTGTGGGTCGCCAGGATCAATATTCTCTCGGGACATTTGCGCGGCTGCGCGAGGTACCAGCGCTCCGGCCAGGACCAGGGAGAGGAGAGCGATTCGGGCTGACTGGCTTGGCATGGGGGCTTCCCGCCTGTCTTCCTAGGGTTTCCCTTACCGACTCATGTTGTTCAGTTGCTGAAACATCTCATCCGCCGCGCGCACCACGCGCGAGTTGGCCTCGTAAGCGCGTTGCGTGAGAATCATCTGAATGAATTCCTCGACCACGTTCACGTTGGATTGCTCGAGCATCCCTTGCTGCAAAGATCCCAGGCCCTCCGATCCACCCGGGTTTCCGACGATCGGATCGCCCGAGGCCGTAGTGGGCATAAAAAGGTTCTTGCCTACGCTCACCAGACCACCCGGGTTCGGGAACATGGCGAGTTGGACCGTTCCCACCTGTTGGGCTTCCCTCTGGCCGGGCTGCGTCACGGTCACTGTGCCATCGGAGCCGATGCTGATGGAGAGGGCATCAGGTGGAATAGTAATGGCCGGTTCGAGGGGGTCGCCGTCCGCTGTGACGACATTGCCTTGCTGGTCCATATGGAAGGTCCCCGAGCGGGTATAGGCGATCTCGCCGTCAGGCCGGCGCACCTGGAAGAATCCCTGCCCCTGGATGGTGAGATCCAGGGGGTTGCCGGTCGTGTTGTAGTCGCCCTGTGCCTGGATGATTTCGGAGGCCGACGTCCGGGCCCCAAGGCCGATCTGCAGGCCAGAGGACACGGTCGTCTGTTGCGTCGCCGCCGATCCCGGGACGACAAGGTTCTGGTAGAACAAATCCTGAAACTGGACCCGGCGGCGGCGGAAACCTGCCGTGCTCGCGTTGGCTAGGTTATTCGCCACATTGTCGAGGTTGAGCTGCTGGGCAATCATTCCGCTCGCGGCGGTGTAAAGAGCTCGAAACATTCCAGTCTCCTTGGGCCTGTCTTAGACGCGCGGCAATTCCTCCGCCGCGGTCCGGTTGAATTCGGTGTGAAAAATCGAGAGTGCGCGCTGCAAAAGCTCAGTGTGCCTTTGAAGCGCCACCAGACTTACAGCCCCAGCGACCGCGTTCAAGTTGGACGCTTCCAGCATCCCTTGGCGCACGCGGCGCTCGAGCGCGGGCCGCTCGGAACCTGGGGGTGCCGCATAGATGGAGTTTCCTTCCGCGACGAGTGCTGTACCGGGCGCAAAATCCACCAAACGCAAGCGCGCTATTACCGCCCCCTTCTGGGAGAGGGTGCCATCGGGGCTGATAGAGACCGGCCCGCTCGGCACTTCGATAGGGCCCTGCTCACTCAGTACCGGGTCGCCGGTAGCGGTGACCAGCCGACCTCGGGCACCGATGCTAAAGCCGCCATTGCGGGTGTACCGCACGCCGCCAGCCGTCTGAATGACGAAGAATCCCGCACCCTCGAGGGCGAGGTCGTAGTCGTTGCCTGTGCGCTCGAGTGTCCCAGTGCGGAGATCGACTGTCGACCCGCCCAGGACGCCATAATTGTTGACGGCCTGATTGAGTGGGCTTAGCCCCCTGCCGCTCAGGCTGGCGGTGAACGAACGGTAGAATTCGCGCTGTGCCTTGTAGCCGGTGGTGCTTACATTAGCCAGATTGTTGGCGGCCAATTCCAGGGCCTCCGTCTTGGCGAGCAACCCCGTAAAAGCTGCATAGTAGCCGCTGTCCATACTTGAATGCTCCGGCTATGGCTCAAGCAGGGCAGGGGCCAAGTCGTCTTCTAATGAGGGATGGGAGAAAGCTGTTAAGCCGGTTGATCTTGGCTCAAGGGCGAGATTAGAAGGCCGGGCGAAACTCAGATCCCCGAGGTGGTTTTGCCGGGATGCCCCGGGCGAAGTAGGCAGAATCTGCCCAGACAACACGCATCAACCGGCGAGCCACGCGCGGGAGGACCGTGTTGCTTGAAAATTGATCCGCTCGATGCCGGTACCCGCGCCGACAGAATGAGCCGCACACGCTCAGAGTTGCTACAGGGAATCCCTCGGCACCCGGCCTCCAAAGATCCCGGCGGTCCCGAACTCGAACAACTGGATCAGATGGAAGAACTCTGCTTCTAGCATTTCTGCCAGCTTCTTCCTCTCGTCGGCAGGCAGTCCAGGCAAGCAATCGTTCAGCAATTCGTCGTACTGATCTTGGTTAGCTACATCCAGTTCGGGCGGCGCTCCTCCCAGCACGACTCCGCGCATCAGGCAAAACCGGTCGGCCGCCGCCACGGTGCCCGCCAATTGGGGGTTGTGGCGCGCCTCCCGGGGGTGGTGATGGTGTTCGAGGACCTCCAGGAGCACCGGGGAGAAATTCCAGGAGATCCCGATCCAGTGGCCAAGTTCACAATGATCCGTGCCGAACTGTTCGCGCTCTATTTCCACCGATTCCCCCCAGCCCTCTAAAACAGCGCCGCCCGCTACTTCTCTCTCAGAGGAGCAGATTACCAATAAGGGCAGAGCACCAATGTCGTGCAGCAGCCCCGCAAGGTAAGCCTGTTCGGGCTGAGGATAACCCGTTCCCCTGGCCAGACGTTCGCTTAACGTGGCGGTGAGGAAGCTGTGCTGCCAGAATGATTGCACGTCCCCGCCAGAGAGCCGGTGGCCGACATACTCCACTAGCGAGCATGTCAGGACGAGGGTGCGCAGTCGCTCCGTACCGAGTAGGACGACCGCGTGTTCGATGTTGGATACTCGCCCCCGCATGCTTAGTAACGCCGAGTTGCACAGGCGGATGACCTGCGCTGTCAGGCTCGGATCCGTCCGGATCACTTCCCCTACGCGCTTAAGGTCCACCGGAGAACAGCTAAGCAGGGTATTCAGCTCGAAGACATAGGCTGGCAGGGTAGGCAGACCCTCCGAAAGTGCTGCCATGAGGGATATCTTTCGGCTCTGTTGTGCCTCCAAGTCGCTGAAAGGAGGCGGGTCGGCGGCCTTAGTGTTTTCCTGAGATGAGACTGCTGTGACTTTTTCCGGCGCACGCATCATCCCCACCCCTTGTGCTCATCGGCATATTCATCGAAGCCTTTAGCAGTCTCTTGGGAGAGAGCGTTTGGGCTGCTTGGGGAGACGCTGGGGAAGCAGAGGCAGTGGGCCCCTCGCCCTCCGGTGCGGGCTTCTTACGAAGGCCGGGGAGGTTTTCAAACGACTTGTCGTTAACGGAGGACGGGACCGCTCAGAGCTCTGCTTCCAGGGTAGCGGCGGTCCGATGACGGTCTTCGACAACCTGGAACAGCAGATCACTTACCCCGCTGCGGGCCCACAGCCGAACCCAGATAAACTCCCCGCAGCCTGCTACCCTTACCTCCTCAGCTTTAAGCTTGGAGGCAAAACCGCAGGTTGTACGAGCCATTTCTTGCGGGTCGCGCACGTTATCGACCATTGTCTCGGCAGGTCGCGGCCTGAGGCGAATCTCCTCTAAGGCTTTCTCAATTGCGGTCTGTTGTGCCAGGCAGGGTTCGGTCTTGCAGTCGAGCATTTTCTCGACAGCGTATAGGGCGGTGTAATCGACTCTGTCCGCAAACGCCACGTAGAGGTGCCGGCTCGCCAGAATGAAATGCGCCGGGACCATCCCCACGGAGTCAAGTAACGGAAGCGGCACAAGATGCGCGCACTCCAAGTAATTGCGCGTCTTCTCCAGCGGGAAGACTGGCAGCGACCATTGCATCCCTAGCGCTCGGGTGATCTGTTGTTCGCTGACGGCCCCTAAATGCCGCAGCCACTCTCCTACTCGACCGCATCGGGAGTTCCGTTGCGCTTTCAGAGCTTCCCGCAACTTCTCTTGGCTGATAAGGCCCTGCGAGAGCAACAACAGCCCAAGCGGGATCCTATGGGACTTGGCTATGGGGCTGCTGACGGTGGGCAACGTCTGATCTAACAGCCCGACGAGGGCGCCTTCGAGACATTCCGGGCCGCAGTGCCACCGCCCGTCGAGTAGAATACCCGTTGGGGGCTCCAGCAAAGCCCGCCACGGACGTCCGCGGTTAGGGCAGGCGGGGTGGTCGCATCGGCGCAATAGACGTTTAGGGCTCATGCTCAATCGTCCGGGCAAGGGCCGTGACAGGCTACAAAGCTTGTTAAAGCCGAATCTCGGCGCCTCGCGGTCCGCCGGGCAGTCGCTTATCTGCGCAACGATTCGATCCGTTCCATGGGACTTACAATCTCCGTGACGCGCAGGCCGTAGTTTCCGTCCACGACGACCACCTCGCCTCGCGCTATCACTTTGCCCCCGACAAGCAGTTCCGCCGGATCCTGGACGTGCCGGTCAAGCTCCACCACGGCGCCGGTATTCAGCTCCAGGATGTCGCGCAGAAGCATCTGCCGCTCACCGAAGCGCAGAGTCACATCGAGTTCGACTCCCATGAGGAGGTCCATCTTCAGGTCACGGGTAGGGGTTGGCGCTGGGGCTGCCTCAAGTTGCACCGCTGGGTGGCTTTGGGAGAGCGGTGAGCGCGTAGAAGCGAGGGTGCTTGCAAGGTCAGGACTGATCTCGATGACCAGGACGATGGGCGGAATGTTGGCGGATGTACACTGGAAGCATGCCCGCGCCGCTGGCGCACCGTGGGGCCGATCCATCCCGGCAAATTTGAGTTCTA
>Ga0315280_10000363_pt1 | contig 83527 bp, 69 predicted proteins | sample YL17G06_40_MG_FD_203697 | JGI IMG/M metagenome (GOLD analysis project Ga0315280, IMG submission 203697) | Sediment microbial communities from Yellowstone Lake, YNP, Wyoming, USA - YL17G06_40 | ecosystem: Environmental > Aquatic > Freshwater > Lake > Sediment | place: USA: Wyoming | collected... | reverse complement strand
ATAAAATACTCGCGAAAAGTTGTCTATGACAGTGAAAAATGCGTAGGCTGCGATAAATGCGTATTCATCTGCCCATACAAGGCTATTGAAGCAGAAGAGTTCGCTACGCCTAAGATACTTTACGAAAACTGCATGGGCTGTGGAGCCTGCGCCCTGGTCTGTCCACACTCTGCCATACAAATCAAGGGTTTTGAGTTTGAAGATGTTTTAAAGCGCTACACGGAGGCAGCCAAAAAGCTTAAGGAAGCGGGCAACTTCCCCGTAATTCTGCTTTTCTGCTGTCAATGGTCAGAATTCCCAGCTCTGGATGACCCAGAAAACTCAATGTTCAAGAAGAAAGCTCTGACGCTGGAAGTTCCATGCTTCAAGGCGCTTGATCCAGTTCATGTTGTTAATGCATTGCAAAGGGGTTTTGACGGCGTTATGGCTGTGGTCTGCTCGAACGAGGATTGCAAGCTTCAAGAGGGAAAAGACACTGCTGAAAGAAACATGACCGTGCTCAAGAACTCGCTAAAGAAGATGAACTTGCTTGATCGTTTCGAGCTTTACACAGCTTCACCCAGATGTGTCGGAGACTTCAACCAGAAGCTGGAAGAATTCTTCAAGAAGATAGGTTCGAAGCCGCCCCTGCAGATGGAGGTAAAGGCAAGTGTATAGGATATTAGCCAAGAGGGAACTGGCTCCGAAAATCAAGCTGTTCGAGGTTTGCGCGCCAGAAATGGCTGAAAAAGCCCGTCCTGGCCAATTCATAATACTAATCACACATGAAAGAGGAGAACGCATACCCATAACACTAGCTGGGTATGATGCCAAAAAAGGCACGATAACGTTCGCGTTTAACGAGGTTGGCAAGACAACCAAACAGCTGGGACTCTTGGAAGAGGGAGATTGCATCTGGAATGTTACTGGACCCTTGGGCGTCCCGTCGGAAACAAAGGATTTTGGCAGAGTTCTCTGCGTGGCAGGCGGCGTGATGATTGCACCGATGCTTCTGCAGATAAGGGCGTTGAGAGAAGCCGGAAACAACATCACCACAGTTATGGGGGCAAGGATAAAGGAGCTACTCTTCTTTGAAGAGGAAATGAAAGCTGCAAGCCACAAGTTCTACGTGGCAACTGATGATGGATCAAAAGGCTACAAGGGCTTAGGTTTCTTGAAGGAGATTCTGACAAAAGCTAAGTTTGACCGCTGCGTGGCCAAAGGACCTGTCGTTTTGATGAAAAATGTTTCAGAAATCACGAAGCCGTTTGGCATTCCGACGACCGTCACTTTGACGCCGATTATGGTTGACGGCATGGGAATGTGTGGCGTTTGCAGAGTGACTGTCGGCGGGAAAATGAAGTTCGGATGCGTTGACGGCCCAGAATTCGATGGACACAAAGTGGACTTTGACGAGCTCATAAGCAGACAGCGGATGTTCCTGCCTGAGGAAAGGTTGAGCTCGCTCTTATGGGAAATGCAAGGAGGCTGCAGCTGTGGCGGAAAGTAAACCCAAGCCAAAGCCAAAGAAAGAAGCAGTGCGCATGCCCAAACAGGAGCCCTTAACTCGAAGACAAAACTTCAACGAAGTCGCCTTGGGATACACGGAAGAACAAGCCCTTGAAGAAGCAAGCCGCTGTCTACAATGTCCCAAGCCGCAATGTGTATCCGGCTGTCCTGTGGGAATCAGCATCCCGGAATTCATCAAACTGCTGAAAGAAAAAAAATACGAAGAAGCAATTAACAAGATTAAGGAGAAAAATGTGCTCCCAGCAATCTGCGGCCGTGTATGCCCACAAGAAGAACAATGCCAAAAACTGTGCATCATGGGCAAAGCCCGCGAACCCGTAAGCATCGGCAGACTGGAACGCTGGCTGGCTGATTGGGAAAGAAAAAAAGGAAACGTCAAAGCAGAAAAAACTGCTCAGTCAACAGGCAAAAAAGTCGCAATCGTGGGCGCCGGCCCAGCTGGCCTCACCGTGGCAGCTGATCTGGCAAAGCTTGGGCATGATGTTGTGATTTTTGAGGCATTGCACCTGCCAGGCGGCGTGCTAGTGTACGGCATTCCCGAATTCCGTCTGCCGAAAAGCATAGTCCAAGCAGAAGTCGATTACATTAAGAAGTTGGGCGCAGACCTTCGGCTCGGATATCTCATCGGAAGAATACACACTATCCCCGAGATGCTTAAAACAGGATTTGACGCCGTCTTCATAGGCACAGGCGCGGGATTACCAGCATTCATGAATGTGCCTGGAGAAAACCTGGGCGGAATCTACTCTGCCAACGAGTTCCTGATCAGAGTGAACCTGATGAAGTCTTACGCGTTTCCGATATTTGACACGCCGATACGGATCGGCAAGCACGTTGTGGTCATCGGCGGAGGCAATGTGGCCATGGACTCGGCGCGCTCAGCACTGCGTCTAGGCGCCGAGGAAGTCTGCATTGTCTACAGACGCTCACGCGAAGAATTGCCCGCTCGACAGGAAGAAATCGAAAACGCCGAGGAAGAAGGAATTGTGTGCAAGTTTTTAGCCGCACCAATCAAGTTCACAGGTGACGAGAAGGGCTGGGTCAAAGCCATGGAATGCGTCTGCATGGAACTCGGCCCCCCAGACGAGTCGGGCAGACGAAGGCCAGTTCAGGTTAAGGGATCAGAGTTTGTCATGGACACCGACACGGTCATAGTGGCCATCGGAAGAACGCCTAACCCAATAGTGCAGAGCACAACTGAAGGCCTGCAGGTCACAAAATGGGGCACCATAGTGGCAGATGAGAATGGCAAAACAAGCATCGATGGCGTCTACGCAGGTGGAGACATAGTCACAGGCGAAGCCACCGTCATAAGCGCCATGGGAGCAGGCAAAAAGGCAGCCCAGGCCATACACGAGTATTTGATGAAGAAATAAGAATGCCCACTTTACAATATTTTTAAATGATGGTTAAGTGTAAGCTTTTTCATGCATGAATGGGCTTTAGCTGAGGCAGTGATTGCGGCCGCTTTAGAGGTAGCTGAAAGGGAAGGAATAAAACAGGTTACAGAAGTTAAGATAAAGATTGGAGAACTGCAGCAGATAGAACGGGACATTTTTGATTTTGCCCTTGCACAGCTTAAGCTAGCCAGACTTGAGAACGCAAAATTCGATGTGGAAACAGAAAGGGCCAAATTGAAATGTAGAGCTTGCGGCCACGACTGGCTGTTCAGCAAGAATAAGCTGGACAAAGATTCGGCTGAAGCCATACACTTTGTTCCAGAAGTTGCGCATGCGTACATCAAATGCCCAAAATGTGGAAGCCCAGACTTCGAAATAATTGAGGGACGGGGAGTCTGGCTGGAAAGCATAAAAGGAGTGAAGTAAGCTTTGGTCGACCCGCGAACTGCCACTATAAGTGAGAGAATGAAGGGAATAGCCAAGATTATTGCTGTTTCAAGCGGCAAAGGAGGCGTGGGCAAGAGCCTAGTGGCCTCAACACTGGCTCTCACGTTGGCTAAGACTGGTTATAGTGTAGGTCTCTTCGACCTGGACTTCACAAGCCCATCCACGCATCTGATCTTAGGCGTTGAGGACGTACGACCCAAGGAAGACAAGGGATTAGTGCCTCCAAATGTGCACGGAATGAAATATATGTCGATAATCTACTACTCTGGCGAACAGGCTATCGCGCTTAGGGGCGCGGATGTTTCAAACGCTCTGATCGAACTGCTCTCAATCACAAGATGGGGCAAACTGGATTTTTTGGTCATGGACATGCCACCAGGCATCGGAGACGCAACACTCGATCTAATACGATTGATCAAAAACATTAGGTTCCTAATTGTGACAACACCTTCACAATTGGCCTTTGAGACTGTTCGAAAACTCGTAGGCCTGCTTAAGGAATTGAAAATCCAAGTCGTCGGCATCGTGGAGAACATGAAAATGACCCCAAGCAGATCAGTGCGGCAACAGGCATTGAAGCTGGGTATAGATTTCCTCGGCGAAATTCCATACGACCCAAGAGTCGAAGAGGCAACTGGGGATGCGAATAAGCTTCTAAAAACGGCTTTCGCCAAGAAAGTGCAGCAAATAGCCTCAAAAATCTAGAGTGCAAGCATCTGCCTTTTTGTAAACTCATATTTGGAGCATATTTGGATCATATAGTAAACCCGGGGGTAGGTTGTGCGCACACGCATATGGAAAGCCCAGGAACCGTGAAAAGCTAATTACTTTTGAGCGGGAAATCCCTGACGATTTGAAGAAGATGCTGACGAACTCTGAACTGTCTGCGAGCCAAAGAATTCGCGCGCCAGGCGCAAAGCATGACCAGCCAAAATGCCCAAACGCCTTTGGCCAGCGATTGCTGTTCTGTCTTCCTTCCTTCTCTAAGCGTCAACATTTAACATTCAGCCAGAGGGACACGCTTCTATCCTGCCCGCAAATCTTATTATTCGAAAACATGCATTGCATGACCCAACAGTAACTACACAAGAGGACTGGAATTGGCTTCCGCTAAAGCCGTGATTTTTGACTTCATTGGAACATTAGCAGACGTCAAAGGATACAACCTTGAAGGTTCAAAAATGAAACTGGGCAAAGCAATTGCAGAAGTAGGTTTCGACGTTAGCACCCAATGCTTCCTAGACGCTTACAGTCAGGCACACGAGAAGTACCGTGTTGTCCGCTATGAAGAGCTGGTTGAGGTTACAAACGCCGTCTGGATTGCAGAAGCCCTAAAAGGTCTAGGCTTTAAGACGAGCCCCGAAGACGCACGTATAAAAACGGCCGTCAATGTCTTCTTTGAAGACTACTTGACCTCACTGGAGCTTAGGCCATGCACCGAAAACATGTTGAGAAAAGTCTCAGAGGATTACAAGCTAGGGCTAATCTCAAACTTCACCTATTCGCCGGTGATTTACGCAGGACTTAGAAAGCTGAACGTAAACCGATTTTTCAATGCGGTTCTGGTTTCAGAAGAAGTCGGTTGGCGAAAACCCCACAGGAAAATCTTTGAGGAAGCACTGAGAAGACTGAGAGTCAACGCGGAGGAAACTGTCTACGTTGGAGACAGCCCGCTTGAAGACATCAAAGGCGCGAAAACAGCTGGCATGAAAACGATTTTTGTTTCTTCCCAGTTCTACTCAGTTGAGAACCTGTTTGAGAGCCAACAGAAACCAGACATGACCGTCACAGACATCTGCGAGCTCTCCGAAAAGCTGCCTGCATTTCTCAAGCATGCGGCTTAGGGGGCTTTCACTCAGCAGCAGACTGACCGAACTCACCGTAGCTCACGATTTTGCTGAGGTCTTTCCTTCTTTTGATGAGGCGGCCGAGCTTTCGTGTAAGATCAAACTTTCCTTGGAATAGCCAACTGCTAAGAGAGCGACAATCCTATAGTCTTTCATGGATCTTCAGCATCTGCTTGATTTTTCCTTCATCAAAACCTCCTTCGGAACAGGTTTCGATTCCTAGGCACGCACAGATTCCCTAGTCTCAATAGCCTCATGCACATCCATCATTTTCAGCCTCAAAAAAGAGGCACAGCAACCAACATATATCACCTACATGCCACACTTCTCAGCCATTGCGTTCTGCAGTCTTGCGCGCGAAAGAGTCATTAAGACATTAGCCACAACTATTGCACGAACGGAATAAGAGGGAAACCAGCCTTGGATGAGGTTATTGAAATACTCAAGAAGACCACGAACAGAACACAGAAGCTTCTCGATGAGAGCAAAGACTTGGCTTCGAAACGCATTGAAATTTACGAGAGCATACTGAGATCAGCAGAATCTTCTGAGGCACAGAAGGTTCAGGCGTTGCTGAGGAAAATGCTTGAATATGACCGTCTGGAGTGGATGTCCTCGCAGCTGAGCCTTCTGTACGTTCTTCAGATCTTCGCCTTCAAAGTCAAGATTCTGCAAATATCAATCGAAAACTTGGGTGAACAACTTCAGAAGTCTGGAATTCTAGGAAAGGCGCAGGACATTGAAGATACTAAGAAGAACATTGACAAGTTAATGATTCTTCTGGAAGCTCAATACGAGTTCATAATGAATATTGCAGAAAACAACAAAAAAGATCTCCCCTACGTCTCCTAATAGCTAGACTTGCACGATCTCAAAGCTGCAATGGAAAACCACAAAACAGTATCTGCACTCTGCCGAACGACTCATTCAAAACGGCATTAGGAATATAGTACTCCAGAAGCTTTATTTGAAGATCAATAGTAGGCAAATTCTGGGTGTCGGATTTGACTAGATCAATCATATTATTCCTATTGCTGTTATCATGCGCTACAATCATTCAATCAAACCACTCGCTTCTCAGCAACTCAGCAAACCAATCTGCGGCAGCATTTACTTCAACAGTCATTTTGGTTCCAGAAGACTATACTAGCATACAAGAAGCCATAAACGCCGCTGCTCCCGGAGACACCGTCTACGTGAACAACGGGACGTACTATGAGAACATCATCATCAACAAGACAATTACACTCGTCGGCAAAAGCCCTGAAACAACAATCATAGATGGGAGCACATCCAATTCCTCCTATGGTCCCACGGTCTCGGTCTACGGTACAAACGTTAGGGATGTCTCTATAAGCAACTTCACCATCAAAGGAAGCGCCAACGCCTGGGGACTCTACCTTCTTGGAACCCGAAACACCACGGTTGAAAATAACATAATAAGCAACAACCATGGCGGCGTCAATGCAGATGCTTCTGACAACAGCACGTTCGTGAACAACACAATAACGAACAACATGTATGAAGGGTTGCTTTTCTTCGAATCATCGGGGCACACCATGAAGAACAACACGATACGTGAGAATCTGTACAACTTCGGAATCGAAGACTCTGCTTTTGACGACGACATAGACGAATCAAACCTAGTAAATGAGAAACCCATCTACTTCCTCAGAAACCAAACAGGTATCACGATTAACTCGACAATTTATCCTAACATAGGCTATCTAGCGCTGATCAACTGCTCAGACATAACCATAGGAAACCTAAGCCTAACTAACAACTACAACGGAATACTGCTCGCCCAAACTTACAACGTAAGCCTGACAAACAACACTTTCGCAACCAACGCGATGGGCATAGCCATCTACGACTCAACAAATAGCACGCTACGAGACAACGACATATCAAACAATTGGCAAGGCATCATCCTGACGAATTCACCAAACAACACCTTTGAGAATAATGATTTGACCGCAAACTACGAACACCTTACAGTCAACGGAGGCCAACTGGCTGACTTCCTGCAGGACATAGACACATCCAACACTGTCGACACGAAGCTTATCCGCTACATGATAAATCAAACCAGCCTGACCATCACTCCGTCAGCTTTCCCAAATACAGGATACCTTGCGTTAGTAAATTGCCAAAACGTCACCGCCCAAGCGCTGTCCCTGCAAAACAGCAGCCTACTCGTTGCCTTCTCCCAGAACTCCACAATAGCACAAAACAGCATTACAGGAGGGGGAATGAGCCTCCAGCACGTTTCTTACATCAACATGTCTACCAACACACTGGTCGGCTGTGACAACGCGGTCACAATCGCAAATTCCTACAACTGCACAATTGCATTGACCAGCATGACTCAGAGCTACAATGATGGATTGTCCCTTACATCATCGGTCGGCAATCTGATTGTGGACAACGACATAGCTGGAAACACGATAGGCATAGACCTTGATGATTCAACAGACAACACTATCGTCGGAAACAACGTAACTGCCAACAAAGACTATGGCATCCTTCTAACGAGCTCAAACTATAACACGATCTACCACAACAACTTCATCGACAACGCTGTGTCCGGATGGCAAGCCGTGTGCTCTGATTGGCCAGGATTCGCTAACGACACGTGGGACGCTGGCTATCCAGCAGGCGGAAACTACTGGAGCGACTACAACGGAACCGACCAACACAGTGGCATCAAGCAAACTGTAAATGGTTCAGACGCCATCGGCGACAAGCCCTATGCCATCAATTTTCTGCAAGGAGACCATTACCCGCTCATGAGCCCATACCACGACTTCACCATAACGTATGGACAGGCATACCATGTCGAAGTCATCAGCAACTCCACCGTAGCCAACTTGACCATTGCTATCTGGCTCTCCTCTCCAACACAATATTTTCAACCTGGAGAACAGTTACTCTGGTTCTCAGTCAGCGGTGACACTGGCACCACAGGATTCTGCCGAGTTACCATCCCCCGGAATCTTATTAACGGAACCTACACGGTGCTTGTAGACGGACAGCAGGTTCCAGCAACCGAACTGGAAGGATCAAACAGCACACATGCCTACATCTACTTCACGTATGGACAATCTGAACACGAAATAATTATAGTGCCCGAATATCCAACAGCCATAGCCTTAAGCATTACACTGATCGCAGTCGCCACTATCACTGCGATGACAGTTAAAAAGCGCAATAAGTCTAGAACATGAACCATCAATTCCCCAGCCCATAAACTTCCCACGATTACAATTTCACAGGTACAGGCAACGCCTACCCCGTAGGGAAGAGGCTGAAATCAGTTCGACGTATACATCCACGACTAAGAAAGCAGGAAAAGAAAACTGGAGAAAGGATGCTGACTTAGTTCCCAGGCGGAGGAGGTGGAAGCCCTGTGACTTTTCTTCGACGTACAAGGACGGCCACTGCTACGGATACTGCCACAACCGCACAGACTGCGATGATTATGGTCAGCGTTGACGAATCCATGGTCCACCCTAATGGTACGTCTTGTCCATGTGCGATAGCAGAGTTGCATTCTGCGATCAAGCTTTTTGCTCGCCAATGATATTCAAACAAGCCTGCTACGGTTTCGAATTCTTTCTTAGCTGCCGAGTAATGCCTGTCAAAATAGTCTGTTAAGCCGCGTATGAATGCTTCGTCAACAGGTCCTTTTGCATTGTTCACGTTGGATTCTGTTAGGAACCCCTTCAGAACATTGCTCTGGATGAGAAAGTCGAATCCTGCAGTCTCCTGTCCAGCTTCTGAAACGGACCCTCTGCTGCAGATGCCTATGATCTCTCCTTTGTTGCTCAGGCCCGCTCCTCCACTATTGCCGTGCGTAATCATTGCGTCGGTTTGGAAGCATGGTGTTTGCGCGTTGGTAAATCTCTTGGCACTCACTATTCCCCTTGTCATTGAGGGAGCCAACATCGTTTCGGGTCCAAGCTCAGCGTGAAAAGTCACTACTCCTGGAAATCCAAACATGTACACATCGTCACCGGTGAGAACGTTGTCAGAATCTCCGACGGTCAACACAGGGCAATTCGATAGTCCTTCAATTTTCAACAGTGCCAAATCTCTCTCGATGTATGGACTTACGCTTACCACTCGGGCAACCCATCCCTTCGTCTGGATGTTTGCCAGCGTTGGACTTACTTCGCCAAGAACCGCGTATACTGATCGTATTGAATCCTGAAGCTCACCATACTGTTGTATGTAGGCCAGCAACTGTGCTTGCTCCGTAAGAGTGAAGGAGTACCCTGCGTCTTGCAGCGCCTGCAGAAGAACTGCAAATGACGAGTTTATGAGAAAGTATTTCGTGTACAGATCTTGGGCAACATTGGTGTGAGTAAACGAGAATACGACGTGTCCTGCTGTTACGATGTAACCGTTGGAATTGACAAAGGCTCCTGAACCCATAGCTCCGGCAGTAACTGGAACAAGAATGTATTGTGGTGTAGGAACCCAGTTTGCATCTGGAATGTACACCTTTATGCTTGCGTCGATCTGAGAATAGATGAGCACAGTCGAAGCTTCGCCTAGTTCACCAATGAACGCAGGAGAATATCCACCGGTAGCAGCTGAACATCTGTCGATGAGAACCAGCGTTCCGAACATTGAAGCCAAGAGGGTGGCTAGAAGCATCATTCCCATTAGTCGGCTGTTTTTCATACAGTTTCCTCTTATTCTAATAGATCACTGTATGGTGTTCAGACGAAAAGCTATTATCATTTATGACTCACGAATCAATAGTCAAGCTCCAGACAACGCAGTCAATAAGAGCGGGCCCCAATAGGGCTAGCTGTTCTCAATATTCCACGATCAGACTCTCGCGCGGTGGTGCCGAGGGCTAGCTTCACAGGAGCGTTTAAACCGTCCTTACCCATTTGACGTTTTTTTGCCTAATTCTGGTTCTTTGCATGCATAAGTATGCTTGCCAAAATAACTTGAAAGGTGAACAGACATCTTTAAGTAGTTTGCCAAACAATAATAAAAGGTGAACATCAGTGCCCGAATACTTAACAGAGTTTAATGGGAAATTGAGGCCCTTCAAAGGAAGTTTGGTTAGAGTAAAGTCTGTAGAGAGCATCGAGCCGAACGCCAAGGAATACTTGAACAAGTTGTCCAAGGAAAGCTTGATTGAGTGGGTCAAGTGGGGCTGGTATTGGGTTCCGGCTAAGATCAAAGACGTTTGGGATTTTTTGGAGAAAGACAAGAACTTTAAAATAGTCTCCGCCCAGACTGCGGCATCATTCTGGAATAACGATTTTGTTCACAGAGATTTTTACGTCTTGAAGGTCAAAGAAAAGTCCTATGGAAAGGCATTGAAAGAGTTTGCAAGAAAAAGGGGCTGGAGCATTGTAGTCGAATACTTGAAGGACCCGACTAAGATTAAGTACAGGAAAGTCGGAAACTTGTTCGTTGAGGACATCGAGGAAAATGTAATTGAGTGCTTGCAGAACTGGGCTTTCGCAGATGCATTTGCTACTTTGTATGAAAACAGAGACAAAATCAACTTGAACAGATTGTACAAAGAGTCTTATTGGAAAAGAATTTCCAAGACGAACGTTAGGGCCAAACAGGCCTTGGAGTACGGCTTTCATCAGTTAGGCGAATTAGGCGGAGTGGAATTTCCGCACAGAGAAACCAGATTGGAAGATGACTTTGTAAAAAGAGAAATTGATGAAGCGATTGAGAAGGTTGCTGAACTTGGTTAAGCCCTCTGAAATGATGAACCTGAGAGAGGAAGAGATTAGCAGAATAATCGAGCAGTTGTCCAAGCGAACCGATGGATTTGAAAATCCGAAAATAGTTACGATTGGCGGTTATGCCCTCAGAGCGTTTACGTCACTCTCACGATACACAAGGGATTGCGATTTTATCCTGAAGAAATCAAACGGTTGGAGTTTGGACAAAATACAAAAGTTGCTGCCTAGGGCTTTAGGCATAGAAGTTTTCGAGAAGAGAGATAGCTATGGTTTTCTGAGGTGCATCAGACTATTGAAGATTGACGGGAGAAGCGCTAAAATCTCAATTGATTTCATGGAAGGAGAGGTACGAGGAAGAATGGAAGAGCAAGTATTCTTTATAACTGGAAAATTCTTGCAGAGGACCAAGAAAGTGAAGATTCCCATTGCCGAAAAAATGATTGAAATCTACGTTCCTGATTACACTCACTATCTGATTCTGAAGATAATGTCTGCCAGACCCAGCGACATAAGAGATATTGCCACGTTAATCTGGAAAAATGGCATCCCAGATGACCTAGAGGAAAGAGCCAAAAAGACGCTAGCCCACCCAGATATATTAGAGAAGAACCTAAAACTCATAATTACAGATATTTCCGATAAACGATTTTTGGATTCATGGAAGGGAACATTCGTCACGACAGAATTCACTGAAAAAATAAAGGAGCAAGTTCTGAAAGAGTTAAAGAAATTATTGTAGCCTGTCGAAAATCCATCAGCCTGAAGCGTCCAACAGATGCCTGCAAATAACGCTCAATTTATGCCTAAGTGGCTAAAATAAGCTTGAAGCAAGCTTAAAAGTGCCGAGGGCCGGGTTTGAACCGGCGACGACCCGGTCTTCAGCTTCGCCCTCAAGCACGGATGTGCTGAGTCGAGCGCTCTCCCAGGCTGAGCTACCTCGGCAACGCTAGCAGTTCAAAAAAAGGGGCAAGTGTGCTTTTAAGTTTTCTGAATCAAACTTTGGGAAAGGAGAGGTGCAAGTGTTCTTCCTCCACTATCGAGTAAGGGAGAAGGGAGAAAGGACGAATATAAGTTTCTAACTTGCACCCCTGATCGAATGTGAGCGAATCTATGCTTAAAAGATTTATGACAAAATGTTTCATAGCTTTCCATCGTGGACAAAGTTTGTAGCACGTCATATTTGAAAACATTAGCAAAGTATCATATACGCAAGTAATGTGACAATGCATAGCCGAAGATTGCGAAGGCCAGAAAGCACAGAATCATCAACCGTTTCTCATTCTTCAACTTTCGTTCAATATCCCTGTAATTTTCAGAGTTTTGCAGCATTATCCACTCCGCATACCTGTTCCAAGTTGTGGGAAAAAGGTTTTGTGAAGGTGCAATAAGTATGCTGAGTCCCTATAGCAAAGAATATCAGAACCAAGGCTGCAAGTTAAAACTATCCATCGTGGAAACTGGGGGCCCGTAGTCTAGTTGGTCAGGACGTCGCCCTCACGCGGCGTGTTAAAGCATGCTGGAGGAAGCGGCGAAGATCCCCGGTTCGAATCCGGGCGGGCCCATTAACGTGCTCTATTGTTGTATTTCGACTCAAAAAGGTTTATTAAATATTACTATTTAATATAATTGCAGCTGAGGACACGGACATGCAAAGAAGCCCAAGTTCACGGACGCAAGATAAACAGGACAAACGGCAAACAGAAGAGCGAACAAGCTTCAGGTGCACCCAATGTGGACAGGAATTCCAAGAGCCGATTTTTGCGAGCATTTCTTCCCAAGGCCTTGTCCAAACCTACAATGCTTGTCCACGTTGTCTAACCAAGATACCTGAAGCTGAGGAAAAAGGCACAGAAGAAAGTGAAAACACGGCCTCTACAAAAGAGGCAAGAAAGACTCAGACAAAACCTGAAATCCAAAACTGCCATCATTTCCTCGGATACCTTAACAAGCGACCAAAAGAAACAGCGATACCTGAAACTTGCCTGACATGCGAAAAACTGATTGAATGCATGGCTAATTGAAATAGTCTAAATCTCGCACCATGTGGCTTCGAGTCTGATCAACTTGAAAGTATAAGGAAAAGTGAGCAATTATAATAGTCTGAGCCATCACCGTTAGATCAGGTTGGCAACTGTTGCTTCCTTTGAAGGATTTGAACAGGTCTTCAACTACTCCGCACATTAATCGTGGTCTACTAATCGCGAATATACTTATTTTCACTGTCTACTGGTTATCAGCCAATAACATCCTTCTTGCCGACAAGTTCGCAATGGTGATTGAGGACAAATTCACGATGGTTCCAGTTGACATCATTCAAGGACAGCGACTCTTCACACTTCTCACTTCGATGTTCATGCATGCAGGCTGGTTTCACCTTTTGGGGAACATGCTCTTCCTCTACATTTTCGGAGACAACGTAGAAGACACGTTTGGGCACAAAAGTTATCTCATATTCTATTTCGTCAGTGGGCTGGCTGCAGCTCTTGCGCAGATACTGGCGACCGTACTCTTTCAGGGCGAATTGACCGTCGGCATTATAGGCGCTTCCGGCGCGATTTCAGGAGTACTTGGAGCCTACCTTGTGCTCTACCCAAAGGCGAGAATCGTAGCACTCGTCGGCTATCTCATATTCCCGTTACCAGCGATCATTTTTCTGGGCTTCTGGTTCATAATGCAGTGGGCCTATGGACTGTTCGATCCTTTAGGCGGAGTCGCATACTTCGCCCACATAGGCGGCTTCATAACCGGCATGTTCTTAGGCTTAACCATTGGACGAAAAAGGAAGAAAGCAAGAGATGCCAGGCTACGCTTGTAAGCAACTGAGTTTTGGGGTCTGTCCGTCATAAGTTCTTCATCTCATAAATCAGACTGGGACGGCGACATCATCCCCCAAGGCATACAGTAGAAAACGATCAAATAAGCTTTCCAAGCCTACCGCTGTTTGACTCTTTTTTGCAGCGCTTTTATGGTTCCTGAAACTGCTATGACATGTATGCTTGCAGGCTTGTCACCTATTTTTGTAATCGTGGCTAACGCGGCTCGAACCATGTCAGACGCCGCATTTGTGACGCGTATAAGTGCAAATTTTCTTTCCATGTCGCAGTGGATCATGACTAATCCAGTTTGGCTTGCGCCATGCTCCCCATAGAGTCTGGTGACAGCTGACCAGATTCCGTCCGCAAACTCCCTTGGCTCGAAGGTTCCAGCCGAATCTACGTCTAGCGCCAGATAGCGGCGTTTCGTTCTCTTCAGCAATCTTTTCCCCTCCGGGCCACGCGTATTCCAGGAGCAACAAAGCATGAGCTTAGTTTTTCCCTGTTTCTCTTGACAATTGCTGCAGGGTTCTTGGAGACGGCGTCCAAGGCTGAATGTTTCTCCAAATCAAAAAGTGAAGCCATGATTGCAAGTTCCATCGGCTTTCGCATCAATGACTCATTTGGCGCTCCGCTTGAGACAACTATTGGAACATCAAAACCGCTGGCGATTGAGGCTTCCCTTCTCAAGCTTGACAGAAGCCTGACCCTTGCTGCTCCTTCTAAGGTAAGCAATGGTTCCATGTCTACTTCAAGCGAGGCCAGAGAATTTGAGGCCAGCTCTGCTTCCGCCCTGTCAAAGAACCTCCTGCGAAAATCAAACGAAGGAAAGCTTAGAAGATCAACTCGGCGGTCTCTAGCAGCCTGTCTGGAAACGTTCTTAGACTGGCATGCTACGCAGATTATTTCGAACTTTCGTCTAAGCCTTCTAAGATCACGTATCAGTTCATTCGGTGTGTTTGGCCGCAAATCAACACGTGAAGCAAAATCTACTCCAGCTTCTATGCACGTTTCCTTCATTTGTTGATGTTCTTGTTCGCCACAGTTTAACGGGAGCGTCAAACCTAACAGGCGATATCCAAGCTTCGCGGCCTTGTTTACCATGTTCACGGTCTGTTTAGGGTCTTTCATGTTTGGGCGCAAATGCAGGTCTGAGTAGAGTCTTTTCATGGGATTAACCCGTATGTCTTGCAGATTTCAATCATTTCTTCCGTCTCGTGTCTCTTGAAGTGCACTTTGAAGTGTATAGGGTCGATTTGGCAAATTCTAAGCTCGTTCATGTACGCAGATTGTTTGTCAAGCCTAATGTACAAGTTTCCCTTTTCTAAGTGCCGCTTGATTTCGCTGCTCAAGAGATCTTTGTCCATAATGCTCAGGTCAGAGGACAGTTTTTGGAAGGCTTTTTGTGCAGCGTTTTTCTCTTTGATTCGTGTTTCGAAAAGCACTATTGGGTTTCCATGGTGCCCGGTCAAGTTGCTTCTTTCAAGCAATATTGCATCGACTAGTTCAGTTGGAAGAGTGTTTCTTACGGCTTTCTCAACCTTTTCTGTGTCTTCAGTCGCGTGTGCAAACGTTCTTATGTCGATGTAGGCTACGGGAACCTTAGAAGACAAGCCGTACCACAAGGTGAAATATTAGTCGAGCTCACTTTTAGTTTTTCGCTTAGTCTTCGCGGCGGGTTTTCTGCCCATCAAGAAGGCTTTCAGGACTTCGACGTTTTCTTCGTGGGCTGTTCTCCTTTTCAAGTCCAGGCGAATGCCGAGTTTTAGAATTTGCTTCGGGTTTGATCCTGCTTTCTTTATTTCTTCTCTGCTGAAGCCTTTTCCTCGTCGTTGCTTTCCGCTTTTCTTGAACACTCTTGGTTCGATTGCAACCATAATGTTATGCTTCCTCTCCTCAGGCTTTTCTGCTTGGCCTGAACTTTTCTGCGCCGCGCCCTCTTCTTCGCAGGCTCCTTACTTTTTTGCCGGCGCTTGTTAAGCTTCTGAAGACTCTCCTACGATGTTGTTTCTGACACATCCAGTTGATGTTGGCGTCTGCTTTGATAACCGGGTGGCTAGTATCCACCATTATTACTTCGAACCATTTTGAGCGGCCATCCTCGCCTACCCAGTAGGAGTTTAACACTTCAAGATTTGGAAACTTTCTCGCGACCCTCTCCTCAGCTATTAGTCTTATGCTTTTGCCGGGCTTGAATTTGTTAACACCCATTCTTTTTGGTCTTCTTCCGGACCTCGGCCGCGGTTTTCTTGATCCTCCTCTTCTGACGCGGACGCGAGCTATAACAAAGCCCTGCTTTGCCTTGTAGCCCAGCTTTCTGGCCCTGTCCAAACGCGTCGGCTTGTCTACCCGCGTAATCGTTGACTGTCTGCGCCACTCTACGAGTCTCTTGCGCATCAAGGCGTCAACGAACGATTTCTCAGGCTTAGCCCAGGCCTCGGCAATGTACTTGTATGCCATACGTTGTTCACTTACCTTCTTTGATTATGGTTCAGCCTTTACGGCTACATCCCAGCGGACGCTTAATCCGCCAGTGGCTTGATTCATAGCATTGAGCCGCAAGATAAACTTTTCCAGAAGAAAAAGCGGCCGTCCAGTGAGAACCGCCCGCTTCAGTTTACTGCATTATGGAGCTTCCGTGACTTTGTTAATCGCTGGTTTGATCTGGTATGCTTATTTCAGAATTTTTGACTCGGCTTCCTTGAACAGATGTTTTGTCTGTGCTTCCCATTCTTTGAAGCCTTGGGGATTTTCAGGATAGTTCCTATAGTGAGCCCTAACTTGTCTCATTAGGTTTACTGTGACCCGAAGCTTGTTCAAGAAACGCAGATTCTTCAACCCTCTGAACGTGCGCTTGGCAGTCTCGCTAATGTTCAGGTGAAAGTCATCCCCCATTCCTGCTTTCAGAACATCCTCTTCGGTTAAGAGCCTGTAGTTCATGCCATAGTTCAAATCCTCATTTCGAGACGAGATGAGGAGTCGGCGGAAGATATCGAGTGCAGCCTGTTTTCCCCCATACAATTCCATGTACCTGCGATTGTATGGCCACAGCGCTTTCTGGCTAACGTCTCCCTTCTCTGAGGCTTCAATTATCGTTTTTCCAGCTAGGAACCCGCTAAGCATTGATGGTCCAATCCCACCGCCGTGAATGGGGTTCACTAGGCAAGCTGCATCGCCTAGGACTGCAATGCCGTTTCCAACCATGTTGTCTAATGGTCTTCGTGTAGGATCGTACCAGGCACCAGCACCCAAAAGAAGAGAGCCCTCAAACACAGGCTTGGTTAATACGTGCTTGTAGAATTGGGCTTTCGGGTTCGGAAACTTGCCGCGCATGCAGATTCCCAAGCCTGCATTAACTCTTGCGCCTGTTTTGCGGAAAATCCAAGTGTAGCCGGCTGGGGTTACTTCCTGGTTGAGGTATATTTCGCAATACTTTGATTCTTCAGTCTCGTGGCTGAGTTGCCTAATCTCACGATAGCAAGCTTCAACATCCTCATTGGCAACCTCAGTTTCAATGCCTAGGCTCTCAGGAAGCTTACGTCTCACAACGGCCACAAAGCCGCTTGCGTCAATGATCACTTTGCCCTCTAATCGATCGTTCTTGCCTGTTTTCATGTTCTTGACGGAAACGCCCGTCACAGATCCTTTCTCTATTATGGGCTCAGAGCATTGTGTTGAATCAAGAAGCGTTGCGCCTTCATCGATTGCCATGTTCAACAACCATTGTCCAAAAGCGCGTCTGTTTAACATGTAACCCGTGAAGTCCTCATGTCGGATAGTGAATATGGTCTCCAAGTCGGGCGAGTATATCTTGATGCCTTCAATTCTCTTTTCCAGTTCTCCGCTCTGCGGTTTCTCCAAACCCAGATTGCTAAGATGATGTTCTCCCAGGGCGTCACCGCAGACTTTCTCGCCGATTTCCTCCCTCCTCTTGTTCTCGAGTAGACAGACCTTTAGGCCTGCTTGGGCAGTTGTTTTTGCGGCTAGGCAACCTGCTGTGCCTGCGCCGACCACGATGACGTCAAACTTCAATCAGTTCACATCGTCAGAGTGATTTATCTGTTATACCTTGTTGTATTAGTAAACCTTTATAAATTGTGAAGTAGGTTGCTCCACACTTGGTGTGGGCCAACGAAAGCGAAATTTACGCTAGCTGACGAACTGCGCAGACTCGTTGAGACACGCGTAGACCGCACGTTGAAAGGAATAGAGGAAACGCTGCAGCATATAATGCAGAGGCAAGAAATAGGTCTAGAAGACCTGAAAAGGGACATTCAAAGCCTTGAAGAAAGCTTTGCTCTACTTTCCCAGAAATGGAATCTCGAAATACTCTACACTTTGTTCCTCAAGAACACGATCAACTTCAGCCAGTTGAAAAAGATCCTCAGCGTGAACTCTCGAACATTGTCTGACAAGCTAAAGAGCCTGGCAAGATGTGGATACGTTGAAAGAAGGGTTAAGATAGAACCGCCCTTGAGGGTGGAATACATGCTAACGGCAAAAGGAAAAAACGTTGTCCTGTTGGCGCTGCCTTTGCTGTACTATTCAAGCAGCATGTCCTCACTTTCAACTTGATCTTGAGGGTAGCACCAGCGGAAAAGATGCCATCCATTTTATGTGGATTCAGAATTCATATTAGAAAGTCATAACTATTTAATATATTATGGGCCAAACCATGGAACAACGCTGAAAAACAAATATGGTGTATTAAAATGATGAGGAAAACGTCAATGAAGAAAGAGATCGCCTACACGGTTGATCTGACGAAGATAGATGGAGACGGAGCTTTTCCATGCCCAAAATGCGGAACTGTTATCTCTCCTGACGACGAGACAGATGATACCTATCAGATCGTGGAAACAAAAGTCAAGAAAGACGAGCTCGCAGAATTAATATTGACCTGCAAGAAGTGCGGAACTGCTATTAAACTCACGGGCTTCATGTCAAATCCCGAGGCCTAGGCCGAAAGACCGTCTTTTAGGCTGCCTCTCCTTCAATCTTCCGTCTGCATAGGCGAAAGTGAGCTACGACACGAGGCCAAAAAGGGTTATTCTCAATTTTTGACCTAATTTTTAATAATCCATGCTGGGAACGCCCGCTGAACGGGGCTTCTTGTTTCAGAGTTCTAGCCCTGCAAAAGTGGAATCTCTATTCTAGAACGTGGGGGGAAAAATGCATAGAATAAAGATGGCTACGAGAGCAATTGACAGAAACTTCCTTTTTGTGGACAGACTCGAAACGTCATCCAACGGACCTGGATGCTTGTACATGGCCATGAAAAGCACTAGAATGCCCATGGGGTAGAATCCCTCAAGTAGCAAGTAAGCAATTGAAAGGCCAGTCAGCCCAAGTCTCACTTTTTCGCCTGCTACGGATCGTGCGACGTGACCTCCGTCAAGCATGGCTGCGGGTAACAAGTTGAGCATTGTAACGATTATTCCGGCCCAAGCAGCAAAGGTTACTGGATGCAACAGAAGATCCTGGCCCGCGGGTGCGATGGGCATCAGGTTCAGGCCTTGCAGAAGCCGTGCAAGAAACCCCCACAGCAATGGTACTTGAATCGGAGTAGCTCCCTCAAGGTGAGGTGCGGGAATAACCAATGTCAAACCTATTATGCTGACGATGGTTGCGATTACAAAACCTGCGATTGGACCGTCAGCCCCGACGTCGAATAGGGCATCCTTGTTCGCAGGTAGAGACTTCTGCATGATTACTGCGCCGAAGGTTCCGAACGGCGGAGGCCCTGGAATAAAATATGGCAGTGTGGCCTCCATTCCTCTTCTGTTCGCGGTTATCTTGTGACCCATCTCATGCGTGCCCAGCACGGCCATCATAGCTATTGCGAAGGTTGCTCCGCCGATGAGGGGGTTTATCGCTTCAGGCGAAAGCAGGTACCCCGTGACGAAGGTGGTTGCAATCGTCGCGAACAGCAGTATCCAGTTTATGTAGATGTTGCTTGGTTTCACAGTGGGCTTCGGAACAACTCTTAGAACGATTCTTCCATCCATTCTTCGCAGGACGGCAATCATGTCCATCGTTCCGAGGTTCTTCAGCAATCTAAGAAAAGGCTGTTTTGTTTCTTGCGGCTGCTTAAGATAGTATGTAGGAACATTATGAGATAACAGGGCTTCTTCTACCTGAAATTCCGCAGAAACCGTCTGGGTTATCTTTTCAAAATCGCCTTGCTGAATGAAAGGCTCTTCAGCCGCTTCGCCGGGTACTTCGGTCATGCTGTTCTTGCCTTGTTTTTTGTCGTTACTCTGCACTCGGGAGTAGAAAAGTCTATTGGAATCATTTCATTATTCACGTCAACCGCAGAACTATGGTCGCTGAATGTTTGAAGGCAGATACCTCCATGGATTTTGCATGAGATCTGTTGTGCTAGGCTAGCAGAAATCACGGCGTGAAAATCAATGTCTTGGACGAGCAACGTTAGGGCAGCGTTGAACCTGTTGTTGACCGAATGGTGATGGCAAGTTTCTTGTCCAGAACTGATACCAGACCAATGACTTGTATGCGTGAGCATAGAAGAATCATGGTGTTTTCGGGAGAAAATCTTGAACAGTTTCTTGGATGTCTTGATACTTAAGGCCGTTAAGGATGGAAACGGTCCAACTGGGTATAATATGATGATGAGGTTCAGCGAGAAGTTTGGAATGATGCTCAGCTCAGGCACAATCTACAGCACTCTTCACACTGATCAAATGGTTCAGGTTTCCAAACGAAACATGTCGGCTTCAGCTTCTTGTTGAGGTTTAGGTATATCTCGACTTCTTTACTGTAGTTTTTATTATGTGTATGAGAAAGCTGAGGATCTCGTTTTTTGTAAGTTTTGACTTTCCTTTTTTTCTGTTTGTGAAGGTTATTGGGATTTCTGCAACCTTCGCGTTGAGTATGTGGGCTTGCCTGAGAGTTTCAATCTGGATTTCATAGGTTTGACTGTGAAGTTTGGGTAGCACATTTTGAACGTATTCCTTTGAGTAGCATCTGAAGCCGCTCGTGAAGTCATTAATCGGAAGCTCTATGAGCTTCGCTGTCATCTTGTTGGCGACGTTGCTTATCACAAGTCGCGTCAGGTTCCAGCCTTTGACCTTTCCTTCCGCACAATATCTGCTTCCAATCACAATGTCATAACCTTCGCTGGCTCGCTGTAGCAGTCTTGGGATGTCTTGAGGATCGTGTGAATAATCAGCGTCCATTGTTATTATGTAGTTTGGGAGATCTGGTTGGGACAGAATGAAACGGAAACCATCTGTTATTGCAGTTCCAAGTCCAGCCTTGAATGATCTGCTCAGTAGGAATATGTTTGGAAAGTCCTTCTGCAATTTCTTGACGATGTTTCCCGTTCCATCCGGACTAGAATCATCTATGACAAGAATCGAGGCGTTGATTTCTAGATTTTCAATCATGCGAATCAGGTTTTCAATGTTTCCAGCTTCACAGTAGGTTGGCAGGATCACGGCAGCGTCTAGATCAGGTTCATCGACCGTCCTGTTTGCGTTCATTGTGCCCACCAGTCATCCCTATGAAGTATGGAGTGTTGTCTATCTCTGAATATATGAAACTTGCGCAAGTTCTTTCGAACATATGAAACTAGAATAACGCGAAAATAATGGAAAAGCTTAGAAATGAAGCTAAGGTGATGCCAAGGTTTCGATCTCTGCGAGGATTTGTACTTCACTTTTCTCAAAAATTTGAGCTTCTTTTCGAATTCTGACGATGTGCAAGAACACGCGCAGAATTTGAAGAACGTTGAGGCTCCATCACGGGCGGGTGCTAGGTTGTCTTGACGAATTCTATGATTCGCAAACTCCATTCAGTGTCGCTTGCTGCAACCACGCGGATAACAAAGCTGCCCGTATAATCCACTTGAAGGAGGCCCTGTGTAGCCCCCGTGTCTGATTCATCAGCGTCCACAATGAGCGAGTAGTTTCCACTACTATTTTTGGCGTAAACATCAACGATGAAGAAGTTGGCAGTCTACTTTGTAATATTCCAAACTATGCGCCAATGAGTGTTTATCGTGAACTCTGTTGTGTCTTGGGTCCCTGCGCCTGAAATCTGGCCAGATAACTGCCACGTTCCAGTCGGCGCAAACGGATTTCTGACGATTACATAGGCTGCCGCTGCGGCGCCAATAACAGCTATTACTACAAGAAAGGCTCGAGATCTCTTCTTCATTAAAACTTCCCCTCAACGGTTACAGTCAGACATTGAAATATAAATATTGGCAATCCGCACCCTGTATTCCTTCTTTGATTTGTTTCTTCGCTCAGCGCGCGCTTCTGATCTGTCGAAAGCATTATAAAAAGATGGATGCTTATCCTATAGTTGGTTTCGGCACATGAAACAAGCGGATCTCACCTTGGCTTGTGATATAATGATGGATCTGGAGGGATCCATCCGACCGGCCATGTACTTGGCCGACGCCTTGGCCACGAAGGGCTACAAAGTGTCAATCATGTCGCCGATCATGTCAAAAGATGTTGAAAGTCATCTGAGTTCACTTGGCATGACAACAGTGAACTTGCATGCACGGCTTTTTGCCAAAAGCTTCGGGCTTTCTCTTTTGTGGTTTGAGACGTGGGGGCGGGAAGCCTTTCTGAAGTTGAATTCAAGACACGTAGGCCATGATTCCCATGTGTTAATCAATTTCTCTCACACGCTGGTCGTGCCATCTACATTTTGGTATCTTCAGGGTCCAACATCAGCAGCCCTTGAAGATATGGAAAATGAGCTCACTGCAGCCTACAAGTCCGCATACAAAATGTTGAAACCAGTGCTTGAGTACGCTGATGAGAAGCTAGCGAAAAGCATGTATGAAGAGTCAGAATTTGTTATAGCGAATTCGAATTTTTGTGCATCCCTGTATCATGATTGGGGAATTGAAGTTGATGGTGTACTATTTCCTCCGATAGATTGCAGGGTATTTCAGCCGCAAGTATCAAAACCTTCAGACTGCTACGTGTTAACCTATTTTGGTAAGGAAACGAAGTTTTCAGTTGTAAAGGCGATCGCTGATCTTGGTGTAAGAATCAAGGCTTTCGGGTCAAAAGCTCCTTTCATACCTAGAGGTGTGGCAACTCATCCGAACATTGATTTCGTTGGTAGAATCGCAATCGGTGAGCTTGTTGACGCTTATTCAAACGCTCTTTTCACGTTGTTCCCTTTCACTCATGAACCTTTTGGGTACGTGCCTGTTGAGAGTATGGCCTGTGGTACGCCAACGCTTACGTATAATTCGCAAGGACCAAGCGAATCCGTTGTCGATGGATACACTGGCTGGCTTGCAAAAAGCGATGATGAGATTATCAGCAAGGCTGTGGATCTTTGGAAGGAAGGCTACACAGACGGTATTAGAGCACACTGCACAAAGGAAGCTTCAAAGTTCGACAAGAAACTCTACGTAAACAAGTGGCTCGACATTATTGGGAAAGTATCTGACCATCTATGACCCCCTTTTGCACATTTTTGTAGCGCGCTGGCTTGTCCCTAAATTAGCTAATGTTTATTTTTGGATGGGGGTCTCGTATTTAGTGAGTCACGTCCAAGCTTAGGAGGTGAATCCTAGCGGGACAAGATGCACACAAGACCCTAGAGACCCTCTTCAGAAACGTAGACTTAAGTTTTGCTAAAGCAGCGTTACTCAGATGCTTCCACACGGTTGGACCCGGTAGGCCTCCCAGAAACCCATTAGGACTTTTCAGAACATTCATCGTTATGCGAATGAAGGGTGTTCGCAGCCTAAGATAAATGGTAAGACTACTCGACACAGACATACGGCTCAGAAAACTGTGCCTCATCAAAATAGGCGAAGCTGGCTATCCCAGAAGCGTTCTCAGCAGGTTCATCCGAAAAGTCGGAGAAGACAACCTTACACGGATAATCGAGGAGAAAGTGGTTAAACTCTTGAAGCGGAACGATGCAAAAAACGTTGATTCTGTGTTTGATGCTTCCTTCATAAAGGCTTGGAGCACACGACATCCGCAGGACAGCCAGAAAGGCTATTCTGACGGTGACGCGAGGGTTGGAAGAGCAGGCAAAACCTTCGGACTCGGCTACAAGTTCCACTTGGCTATCGATTCTCAGACCATGCTTCCTTTAGCCAGCGTTTTGCTTCTGCCAACCAGAACGAGAAGAAACACTCGCTCCACATGCTGGAGAAGACAAAGCTAATTGTCAAACGGTCTGCAGCCAGATTGAGAGGCATAATAGCTGACAGTCAATACAGCGACGGCAAACTCAGAGGAGCTGTCGACGAGACGGTGATTCCGTATCCCTCAAACCAGAAACGAGACGTTAAATGCCTCCTGAGGGTGGACAAGAAGTTTCGAACCTACGGGCCGGAAGACCAGACAAATGAGTATCACAAGAGACCGCACATTGAAGCCGTCTACAGTTTCCTGAAGACGCAGTACAGTCTAGCCATAAACAAGGTCAGAAGCGCAAGAAACGTCGCTTCCTACGCCCTCTACAGCCTACTATGCCTGGTTCTGAACAGAGAAGCAGCAGAAAACATCAGAAGACCCGGCAAAGCAGTCTCACCAACATACTTCAACACGTAATAAAGGGCGCGCGCGCTCACGCGATTTTGATGAAGATTCTCTTCCGGTACAGGATGACCGCAACGACAACCCAAAGCATGAGGTATGCCAGCGCATATAATAGCGATCCATTCAACGGACCCGCTAATGGCACAAACAGATTCTGGTAGATGAGGTTTTTAACCGATGTGCTAGTGTTGTTCACTAACGGAACATAGATCGAGAGTAAGGCACTGTTGACAATTTCTGAAAACACATACACCGCGATCGCATTCATACCAAGAACCAAAAACAGTTTGGTCCACGATTTGTGTTTTCTAACATCGATCAAGTAGTAACCGCATCCAAGAAAGATCAGTGCAATTCCTCCAGTAAGGGCTACATAGGAGCTGGTCCAAATGCTCTTGTTTATCGGAAAAGAGAAGCCCCACACAGTGCCGACTAAAACCAACAGACCCCCTAAAAGAAGCAAATCGACCAGCTTGGCCCTCTCACGGTGATCAGATTTCAGAAACCATCCTGCCAAGACTCCTATCAACGTAGTGCCAATAGCCGGAATTGTGCTCAGCAACCCCTCTGGATCCCACGTACCCAATGGTCCCCACAGATGTCCCTGACCAAAAACGGCATAGTCAACATACGCTGCAAGATTCTTTCCCTTTTCCAGAACCCCTGCCCCGTAGCCTGGAACCGGCACTAACATCATCAACGCCCAATAAATAACAGGCAGCAGTACAGCGACGATGAATTGCTTCTTCACATCAAAGGCAAGGGAAACTATCGAGGCAAAGAAGTAGCAAAGCGCAATCCTTTGCAAAACACCCATTATGCGCAGTGTCGACAGATTGTACAATGGGAAACCATTGATCAAAAGGCCAAGCGTGAACAAAATTACTGATCGACGCATGATGTGCAGGGCAATCTTGCCTCGGCTGTCACCACGCTCAACCCTTTTTTTCAACGAATAAGGTATCACCGCTCCTAATATGAACAAAAAGAATGGCAAGACCAGGTCGGCAAGGGTCCAACCGTTCCAATCAGCATGCTGAAGAATGCCGTAATAAAGGTCACCGCCAGGGTTGTTTACAAGAATCATTAAAGCAATGGTTATCCCGCGGAACACATCTACAGAGAATAACCTTGGCCTTATGTTGAGCGTACGTGCTTTTTGGTTGGGTTGTTGAGAAAGTCTCAATTGCGCATCTGCTTAAATTATGAGAATACGGAATACATTTAAGACTTGTCAGAAATTCGCGCGCGCCTGTCAAATAAGCCCAAATTGAACCCAAAAAGGCAAAAGAAGAATTAAAACCATTTTAGACCAATTTCGGGACAGGCCAGCGCGCTCCTTCTCACAGCGTGTTTTTATTTCGAATCATCTGGAAGATACTATTGGGCCAGTTGCTCAACTTTGACAAAGTCTATGGCTACTTGAGTATTGTTTGACGAGCACAATCCTCTGAATTCAAGTTGGGTTGGCGAGCTTAATTCGAAATGAAGAGAGAATTCTTGCCAAGCATTAAGCTGATTGAAGGCTGTGCCATTGACATTTTTTTCAGCTATCGGTAACTTGCCCTGATCCGTTTCAATTTGCAGCAACAGCTGACAAGTTTCGTTGGCTGTTCTTATTCTAAACGTAGCTGAGTAGTTTCCCGGAGCAAAATACTTGTAAGGGCCAAACCAGATCATTCCAACAGAATTACCTGGGTCACTACTGATAATCCTCCCCGAAGTACTCGTGTAATCCCACCTGATTTTCCCATATAGGCCTGGAATCAGCTTATCATAGTAAAAGACATCCTTCTGCGGCGTATAGTACTGCAGTGACCCATTATAGCCTCTTTGAAGCAGCATCACACCATCACACAAGGCTATCACACCATATTCGCGATTTTCGATGACAGCGACAACTATTTGATCCGGGGTAGGCCCTTGAATCCCCCACGTGTAGGTTGGCGACTTCACGTCCACCAAAATGTAATCGACGTCGTAGTCTAACGGCCACTTTACAAAATACGCGTGCAACCTTTGGCATAGATGCGGGAAGATCTCATGTATTGTGGCCACTGAAGCGTTGGACGGAATGAGATTAAGGACCTTGTACAATTCCCCTACGTGGCGAAGATCTGCCTCAGTGCTGAAGGCATAGGGACGCATCCCACGAGACGTGAAGTCTGGAATTCCGACGGGACTTATTGCAAGAAACAAGAACACGTTGAGCAATAGCATTCCAACGATTATTCTTTTTTTCGTAGCACTACGTTCATTTGCTTGGCTCGCCTCGGAAAAGAGTTTTCTAAATCCATAAACGGCTGCAATGAACATTTGCCCTAGAACGAAGGCTGAATATTGATAAATCGGCTGATAGTATGGCGAATAGTCCGTGAGAAGAGCTGCAACTATCCATGGGAGAGGCATAATCAGTTCTAAGGGAGCAAACAAGGGCAGAAAGATTACAGATGCAAATAGGAATATGATGAAGTAAGGCTTTTCAATGGGCGTGGCCAAGACTATCAAAACCTCACGTGGGTTGCGAATAATGTTTGTTGCCGCTTCGAAAAAGGTTGTACCCCAGTTTTCCCATCTTCCCGGGGCCCCTCCTGTCTTGAACGGATTAATCAGTTCTATGACGCGAAGTGACAAGTACAAGCAGAAGACGCTTACGATAATTATGGTCATAGGAAAAAGTAGCTTCTTAATTGATGCTAGTCTTTTTGGTTTCGTTTTCCGTAGTTCTTTGAACCTTTTCAGGAAGAAGTATAGCCCTAGGGGAAAAACGATGAATGGTGCAAATTCGATTGTTGTAAGTTCAAGTATTATGAACGGGAGCGCCTTGAGCCATTTGCCCTTATCCAAATAGTAGAAGGCAAATAGAAAGAAGGCTGGCGTGAAGATTTCCAAGTGAAAGTCGTATGTGTTCACGCCGTGAAGCGCCGGGTTTAGCAAATAGGCAATGGCAAATGCGAGCCCGTAGAGTCTATTGTGGAGTTTGTCTCTTGCAAGCCAGTAGAGTGGAAGAGCTGCTATGGCAAGTATGAATGATTGGAATACTAGCAGTGTTTGAGGAGACTGATACAGGGCGTAGATTGGTAGAACGAGGAAGAGGATGGGTGAAAAGTGAACCCCAAGAAAAATGCCAGTTGGATTTCCGTATGGAACTTCAAGAGTTGAATATAATATTTTGCCAGAATTCAAGGTTGTCCAGAGGGACTGTGTTATTAGGCCGAGATCCCAAGCAAAAGTTTTGAAAATGTAATGCATGTAGCACATGTAAACCGAAAAGAAAACAGTGTAAACGACTATCGGCACAAAGATGAGTTTGTCAGCCCTTCGATCAGTTTCTTCCAACGCTCTTCTGACGTAATGATTTGCGCGACCAAATATTGCCCTGAATCTCTGCCTCATCATTGACACCGAATTTTCAAGAACATGGATAGGATTAGTCCAATACACACATTAAGTCAAAAGACTTTTAACCATTTTTGTATCTTTTCTCGCTGATGGGATTCTTGTCCAAGAAGCGCTCCGTTAGACTAGAAGTAGTTGAAACTAGTAGGTGCGATCTTGAATGGAAAGGATAGATTTTTGAGTTGAAGAGGCCACTAGAGAATCTCAGAGGGCTATTAATCACAATGGAAAAAAGAGAATTTGGGACGAGACTTTCGAGTGTGAAGGGCGAGGGGTATGGAGTTCCTCTTGTTTCGGTAATCGTTCCAACATATAATTCTGCTAGGACTCTAAGGTGCTGCCTTGAATCTATAAAGAACCAGACCTACAGGAATATCGAGACGTTAGTCGCAGACAAATACAGTATGGATGAAACACTCTGCATAGCTGAAGAAAATGGCGCCCACATTCTATTGAAGGGACCTGAACGTTCATCGCAGAAAAATTGGGGTGCGGCGAATGCAAACGGCACATTGCTGTACTTCGTTGACTCAGATTTCATCCTTGAGCGTGATGTGGTCAGCAAGTGTGTAGCTTTATGTGAACACTACGATGGCTTGACTACTGTCAACTATTCTGTTGGCAAAAGCTTATGGGCACGGTCAATAGCCCTTAAAGAGCGCATTCTTGCACGTGATCCCACGATTCAGAACGTCAGATTCCTCAGAAAGGACGTTTTCTCCCAAGTTGGAGGATTCGACGAAGAACTTGTCGTTGGCGAAGATTTGGATCTTTATCGTCGACTCCTGGACTGTAACTTCAGGATTGGCACGTCGGACGCTATTGAATGGCACACGGGAGAACCAGAAACACTGAGAGATGTTGTAAGGAGGAGTTTCTACTACGGCAAGGTTGTCAGGACTTATCTGAAAAAGAGGAGAAGCTATGCTGCGCATCAGTTGAGTCCATTCAAACCAAACCTCGTCTGGATGCTGGTCAAGATTGGAAGCCCATATTTGTTCAGCTTGGCCGTTGTAGACGTCACAAGATGGATGTCTTCAATGCTCGGGTTAATGTACGCGTACCTAAGTTAGAGTGGCCTATTTGATGAAAACGTGGGCAAAGATTTTGAAGTCCGTAAATCAGAAGAAAAAAAGAAAAAAAGGGTTTTATGGGTCGTGTATTCCGCCTTTGATCTCGTATCCGTGAATCCATTCTGTTTCGCTGATTGTTCCCAAGCATTCAACGATGCTGAATACTGGGTGTTTCGAGTCTGTGTAGTCTATCTCCAGTATTATTGAGGTCAAGCATTTTGGAGCATCTTGCAGTTGATGGATGCCTGGTGGGATGTCGCGTGCGGCGTCTCCGTTCAGCCAGTACGTTGCATAGTATGTGTCTCTGCCATCTAGGCCCCAAACGTCGAAGCCTACTGTTCCGTTGATGTCCAAGTATGTTCCGATAGTAGCATATCCTGTTCCGTTCTTTCCTCCGCTGCTAGCGTACGCATTCTTTGCCCAGCACGTGGCAGCTGCTATTTTGCCGCTCCACGATGTGTATGGCGTGAACCATGATGCTCCGTAGAACGCGTTCATGTAATCGTTGTAGTACATTGTGATCTGGTTGGCTGATGGTCCTCCGACCGCTATTATATCGGAGCTTGCGATTGGCCAGTACGTGCACCAGTCATCCATGAAAGCCAGTCTCTGTCCCGGATGCGAGAGGTCTGGAGTTGCGAAATAGTTCTGGAATGTGTCTCCTGTTCCGAACTTGTTTAGCAGGTACGGGATGAGAAGGCTGTACGATGTACTGTTCATGTCCAATCCGCCAAGGCCTATCTCTATTCCCTTGTCCTTGAAAGCTGCTGCAACCAACGCTGCACCTACAGAGTCAACCGAATTAGCGTCTCGTCCGACAGTTATCCATTCATAGCGCGAGTCTGTAGTGGAATACAGTATCTTGTAGTAGCCGCTGTAGTAGAAGGTTATGTTGGCATAGCCATTGGGCAATCGAACGATGTTGTAGTCCCAATATCTTTCCAGAAGCCGCCCATCGGTCAGGTTCTCTATGCGCTCTGAGAAAGTCCCATACTGGTCCCATTCAGTTGCGTTGGGGATCCAATCGTCGCCAGTTCCTCCAGCAAGCTTTACGTAACCTGCAGGCCAAGTACTGATCCACCATGGACGGTATGGTCTGACTATTACAGGAGCATACGCCGTCGTGAAGTTGGCATCGACCGTGACGTCAATGTACGGAGTGAATTCAACCCATCTTGCGTTTGACTTTTCGACAGCCTGCAATAGATCCCACGGATTGAAGATTTCATTCAGCTGGTACATTACTTCTCTGTCGAGTACATTTGGTTGTCCTAGACCCATCTGCGCATCATATCCATCGTGCAGGTCAGTTACCCCGACAACCTCGACTCCTCTGAACTGAACTGGATAATTCTTGCCAAGCATGAAGTCCCATTCTCCGATTGTGAATGGAATTTCAGGCTCGCCTGACAAAAGATCAGGCTGGCTTACGTTGTTCAGTGGCGTCAAGGACAGTGCCCAGCCGTCTACCGTGTAGTCCGATAGTGTAGGCCAGTAAGCTTTCCAGCCGACAGCCGTACCGTCGGAGGCTATTATTTGAGCCACATCGTATTCATGTGGAACACCTGTCAAGGGTTCTCTGTTTTCGTATTTGCGGAGCTTGTAGATTACTTCAACGTTGTCCGTGGCAAGTACAGCGGTGTGCCATGTGATTGCGCCTGTGTTCAGGTTAATGTCGTAGTCTACGCCTTGCTCCTTGAATTCTTTGTTGATGTACACTCTCACGGAACCGTCGGCTATTGCTGGGCCATATGGGTCACGGCTGTCCCAAACTGGCACTGAGGAAATCGGTCCTACGGCTCTGTAGTTGTACTCTCTCAGTATGGCTGTTGCAGTGTGCCACTCTGGGCCATAGCATGTTGATAGCTGTTCGTGGTAGAAGTGTGCATAGCTTGGCCATTCTGGTGATGGGCCAAGGTCCCATTCTTCCCTGTCGCTGAATTGCACATCAACTGGAGAAGCTAGTTCTTTTCCGCTCATCATGAGCTTGATGTCTTTGAGTATTATCACATCTTTCTTGTCCTTTTCGAATATGAAGGTCATTTTCAAGTCGACAACTGGCCAGGTTTCGCTTGGATGATCAACCACGCCGTTGTCGTTGTCATCGGTCCAGTCGAAAATGTGTGTGACTGACAAGGCTATGTAGCGTCTGGGTCCGTCGTAGAGTGTTGCCAATGGGTCAGTCGTAGCATAGCCAGTGGTTTTTCTTCCACCGTGTGGGGCCGCTGCGAGACCATTCACTTTGCTGGCGTTGAAGCCGTTCAGCCAGTCTCCTCCGTAACCAGCCATGTCAGCGAACATTGCCATTGCGAGTACCTGCCTGTCTCTGAGCGTTCTGTGGGTATAACGAATATCCATGACCCAGCCGTTGAGCCATAGTTTCTTTTCAACTCCTTCGTTTGCAAAAGGGTCGTGAGAAGTGTCTAACGTTTGATCGTACGTTCCGACCACCTCATAGCCTGGGTACTGTAGTCCGACGCTGACGGCGCCGTTGTCGCCTATCATTTCACCATACTTTGATATGCCCATGTCAATGCTGTCGTTCGTGTATGGATACAGAGAGTAGTAGTCGCTGGAAAGAACACCGTTCTCAATCTTGTACCAAGATGTTGGGTCTGTTGCTCCGACCTTTTGAACTAGTAATATGGTTCCAAAGAAAGATAGCAGAATCACCGTAGTCATCAGTATCGCTGCTATAGATTTTTTCATTTTCATTCCTCATTTAACATTGATCTTTTTATAGTGTTGATGCCTAGATTTAAAAGGTTTTCCATTTCAAGAACAACAAACAAGAAAATACCATGAAGAAAAGCCAATACCTAGGTTTCCCTGATTTATCTTCATCGCAATCTCACAGAAGCTCGGAGTATAATTGGTGGTACTTCTCAGCTATCTTAACCCAAGAATAGTGTCGCACAGCTGTTTCTCTGGCGTTTTTGCCTATTCGGCGTCTTTCGTTCTCATTCCGCATTAATCTATCCACTTGCACGGCTATGGCTTCTGAATTGGCCGCTGGAACTAGTATGCCATCCACTCCGTTTTGTATTATTTCAGCAGGCCCACCTATGTTAGTGGCTATCACTGGCTTGCCTGATGCCATTGCTTCGATCACTGCCTTTCCAAAGGGTTCACCTAAAGTTGGGTAACAGAAAACGTCACAATGATTGTAATATTTAGGCATGCTCGAATAGGGAACCCGTCCTTCAAACTTTACTTCTTTCGCAATATCTAATGCTTTTGCTAGCGCCACTAGAGCTTCCTTTTGCTCGCCTTCCCCGATAATGATCAAATTAGCTCTCAATCCGAACTTCTTAACATTAGCCAGAGCTTTCAGCAGATACGGCAAGCCTTTTAGGGCGTACAAAGAACCAGCGTAAAGCATCCTAAGCTCTTCCTGTGGTTGTTCTTCCTTAATAGGCTTGAATGCTTCCGTGTCAACGCCAAAGGGTATGACAGACATCTTTTCTTCGTCAACCAATGTCTTGTACAGGCTTCTTGTTTGATTGGTTATTGCAATCAGCCTGGCGCATCTTTGGACCGTCGCCTCGTGCAGTCTTGACGTCAGTGGCAAGAAGACTCTTTCGCTCGTAGGTCTTTCATAGAAATGGGTTGAGAGTGGACCAAAAACAAACGGTTGCTTCAAGTTTTTGACTAACAATGCCACAGGGCTGAATGTATAGTTGAAAACCGCAGGAAGCATGTGATGCACGATGTCGATTCTTTTTTGGCTGAGAAGTTTCTTGGATCTAATTAGGCTTCGAAAAAGAAATTCTCCATGCAGAGTATACCTGTTAATGGCGCCGCTGGTCGGGAGTATTTTGAAAGACCCGACCTGATGGAAAGTCACGTTGTTTAGCGGTTCGTGAATTCTGATATGAGGCGATAATGCCTCGAATTGATAGCCAAAGCTAGCTAGATTTTTGAACAGCTGATAGCAATGCGTGCCTTCACTTGTCAACAGATAATCTGACAAAACGTGAGCAGCTGAAGACACCAAAACCCTGATCATAATTGACCTACCAAGTACTTCTGCAGATCACAGATTTAGACCTGATGGTTTTCAGAGACGGCGCACGTCAAATCATTGATCTGGTGACTTGCTCAATTTTATAAATAGAATGCTCATATATCTGCATAGCTCGTTTCAAGGTGAAAAACCTTGGAAACTCTCCGAAAAATGTTCAAAAACATGTACTCAAGCAGGCGCATAGCCATAGGTCTTGCCATCATTATTTCGGTCGCGGTCTTGGGTTTTCGCCGCTTCTTGTTCTCGCCGGAGTGGCCGGCGGGTGGAGACATATGGAGTCACATATCTAGACAATATCTCGCAAAAGATTTCAGGTGGCTGTTTACGTGGCGAGACCAATCCTTTGGGTACGTTGAAGGAATAAACCTGATGGATTCTTTCTTCTTGGTCGCAGACTTTGTTGTGGGAAACGCAGCAAATGCGGCTAAGATCTTCGCTTTCTTTTCGTATGTTCTTGCCGGTTTCTCGATGTATGCTTTCGGATATCGCTATACAGGAAAGAGTTCTGCTGCTCTTGCAGGCTCTCTTGTTTACATCCTTAACCAATGGCTTTTCACCCAGTTGACAGAGGGCCATTTAGATATATTGTTCAGTTATGCCTTAGCCCCGATTGTGTTCATGTTTTTTGACAGGGCATTAGCAACCGGAAGAATGAAGTACATCTTGGCCAGCTCTGTTTTGTTCGCGATTATGCTGACTAGCTTTCATCCCCAAGCCATTTTTATCTATTGCTGCTTTCTCGCTTTGTTCGCAGTTCTTGAACTCTTGCGGCCACGAAGACCACGCAGACGCTTGTTGAGATCTCTGGTCGCCCTAAGCACTCTTGCTTTGGGATTGTCTGCTCTTGTGTGGATACCAGCGCTGCTCAATGTCAGAGGGTATTATTTTACCGCGGATTATGGCTTCACTCTCGAAGAAACCTATTCCTACGGTTACAGAAGTTTTGCGGAAGCGTTTACGCTGGCCGGAAACGAAAAATGGGGATATGTGGGGATAGTTGATGTGACCAAGGAGGTTAGTCTTCAGATTCTTCCAGTCACGACCATCCTTCTAGTAGTGTTTGCCGTTGCCTATGCTGTGACTTATGTTTTCAAGACAAATCGTTATAGTATCTTCTTCGGTCTTTGTGCGTTAATCTCGATTCTGATCTCAATGGGGCCTTACTCTCCTTTTAGTTCATGCTTTTCGTGGGCGTGGCTCAATATCCCCTTTTCCACGGTTTTCAGAACAACTTCGAGATGGGCAATGATGATTGCGCTTTCAAATTCTTTCTTTGTCTGCTCTTCGGTGAGCGTCTTGACAGTTTTTCGCTCCAAGATCGTAAAGCAACCTCAAGAGCATACAGACACGTCAGGCATTCCGGCAAAGAAGTATACAGATCTGCCATCGCCGCAAGACACGAGGTCTTCAATAAGTTTCTCAACCAGGATTTCCAAGGGTGCCAGGAATTACACTCGTTACTTGGTCATCATTTTTCTGATTTTTGTTTTCCTCTCTGGTTTTCTCTCAAACTGGTTTTTCCTTAGCCATGGCTTAGAAGTGTACACCCCACCCGATAATTATCTGGAGCCTTATGAATACATCAGGGGAATCCCAGGAGACTACAAAATAGTCACCATAAGCCGAAGCTATCAAGATTGGTTTTCAACATCGGACACAGACACGGATTTCGGATATCAATCAATGCTTACGCCTATCGGATGGAGCCACGACCTAGGTTCTGACAGCTCATTCATCACCGACAAGCCCGTTCTTCAAAACGGTGGATGGGCCCGGCCATCAGCGGACTTCGTAACTTACCTGCGACGGTGTCTGGCAGTACCACAAATGACACGCAATATCCTGAAGATGCTTGGAGCATTTGGCTACAAATACATAGTCATTCCAGCGTACGCAACCGAAGCCATGCGTGATTTTATCATGTTTCAAGATGGCGGCAAAGTCGTGTACAACGAAAGCGACGCCGTGATTTTGGAGAATGAATTCTACATGCCCAGAGTCTTCGTGCCTGTGCAATGCGCCCTCGTCTTCGGCGGGTTGAGAACCTTGAATTCTCTGTATGGCATCAACTCTTTCAGTCTTAACACGACGGCTCTTGTCATGGCTAATCAAGCGGACAATCTTCTGTATGCAACTCGAAACCTTCACAGCTTTGGAGACATCGTCTTCCCAGAAATGAGCCTCACAGATCTTGTACTGACATATCTCAGAGACCCTTCGCTTATCTACGCAGTTAATTATGGAAAAGCAAGCTCTGACGCAACAAAGTATTGGATCAAAAGCAGCTACTTCACTGACAATGGAGCCGTCGTGCTAGGCGGCAATACTCTAACAACTTATGGCAACAACGTCATAAATATCCCATTCGAAGTCATGTCTGAAGGGACCTATGAAACGTGGATTCGAATAGGCTTTACGCAAAATAGAGGCAAACTGCTCGTGTCAATGGATGGTGTGCCGATAGCCGAAATCAAACCACAATCAGACTTCTCATCAACACTCAAGTGGGTCAACCTGGTAAACAGTCACCTCGAAAAAGGCTCTCACGTAATCACAATGACGAATGACGGCACAGGGTATAACGATATAGACGCCATTGCGGTTATCGATCAGAATCAGATGAAGAATCTAGAGGAAGGAATTCTCAGCACTTTCATGAATTTCAATGGGAGGACTCTCTGCATCATCGATGCAGAAGAAGCATTCTCCATAGAGCTGCCAAAGGAGTGGACCGTGGAGAGAGAAACTGGTGAGGGTTACATACTTCACCTCGAAGGCGGCCCGAGCGCCTCTTACCTCGCTAACGCGTCAGCGAGTTCAGTGAGCGACAACCTAGAAGCCTACTACGCGATAGATGGAAACTATGGAACTCGATGGGCATCATCGACAGGTATGCCTCAATGGCTTGAACTATCATGGCCTACACCTCAAGAACTGCTGGGAGTTACGGTTAACTTCGAGCGCGCGGTTGCCAAAGATTACACGATACAAGCATGGAATGAAACGGGCTGGGTCGACCTGATCAATGTGAAAGACAACGAGTTACTCCGTCGATTTCACCCCTTTCCGCAGACTGTCACAACAAGCAGACTGCGCATATTAATAACCTCTGCACCAGCGTACGACACGGTGAGTATCTATGAGTTGGAAACCTATTCCTTGAACAACGCAGTATCGTCGAAGATCTTTGCACCAAAGAGTGGGGATTATACCATTGATGCTCGGATGATGTCCGACGGGACGTCAAATGGCACTCTCTACATCAAAGTGGATGACAAGCTCTTTTCTTGCAGTTCTGTCAACGACAGTGAGCTTGTTTGGCAGAGGATAGATTCGACGTTTCTCGAAGTTGGCGAGCACAGCATCAGCATTTCGGCTTTGGGCAAAGTATATCTAGACAAAATAGGCTTGTATTCCAGCGAGAACAGCACATTCTCTATTGATGATTTCTTTGAATCCGAGCTTGCAGTCAATTCTCCTAGCTACGAAAAAATCAATTCGTGCGAGTATATCATTCACGCCAATTTGACCGAACCGCGTCTGCTTGTTTTCTCTGAATCGTACCACCCGTTGTGGAAAGCTTACGTAGATGGCGAAGAAACATCCCAAGTGATCGTCAACTCGCTGGCGAATGGTTTTTTCATCAACAAGACGGGGAACTTCGACATCACACTGTATTTCACAGGGCAAAGATACGCTGACTTTGGGTTGATCATCTCAGGAGGCAGTGTAGTCTTTGCTGCAATAGTGGTGATTGCCAATTCGGTTCCCGCTAAGAGACTTTGCCGTCTACTGAAGACAAGATTCTCTAAGGCACGTCGGGAAAGAAACCTTCTCCCAAAGCAAAAACTGGTCAAATGTCAAGAAGATCTTTCACAGAGGTTAAACGACAACTCTGACAGTATTGCAGTAATCGAAGGGAGCTTTGTGCATCTTGATTAGAGCAGGCAACCATTCGCGGCAGAACCCAAAAAAAGGTGTTCGCATCGTTGCTCTTTGATTAGCCTGGAGTTGAGGGATCGGGAAAATGAGAATCTGTATGATTGCATTTGGTCCCATAGAAGAGAGAACCGGAGGCTATGAGGTTAGATGCAACTATTTGATTGAATCTCTTACAGATCTCGGCCATGATGTGTATGTCCTAGAATTCCCTGCCACTATGGCCGAGAGGAGAAAAGATGGTTTTGTCACACAAAGTGGAAAAGTGAAGTTCGTGCATTTGAGAGGGAATGAGCATGCGGATAGCGTTTTTCTCAGAGCTTTGTCGTCTCATTTGGGGAAAAGCATAACCATTTATCCCATTCTATTCATCAGAACCCAACTCTATTCCATTGCAGAGCTCTTGAAGTCCAGAGAGATAATCAAGCATTGCAACGTGGTTTTTGTGGAGAGCGTCTTTTTCCCGTTCGGAATCGTTTTGGGACGGTTCATTAAGAAAAAAGTCGTCTTGGACACGCATTACGTGGGCAAGCTACAGGCTCAGAAGTACAGGAAAAATAGCCTCAATTTTTGGAGATTGCTCACATGGGACATTTTGGAGAGATTTGCCAGTGCTTTGAGTGACTTGGTAATTGCCGTCTCAGAAGAAGAGAAGTCATTCTTGAAGAAAGAGTATGGCGTGCCTGAGCATAAGCTGCTAGTTGTCCCCGTCACGGTAGAAATACCCAGAGCAAAAGCCTCAACACAACAACTCAGAGAAAACATTGAAAAATGGAAGCTTCAAGACAAGATTGTAATAGCTTTTCTAGGAACCTTGGAAGCTGCTCCCAACAGGGATGCTGCAAAATACATACTTTGCGAGTTAGCGCCGTATGTTTATGAGAGAAGAAAGGATGTTGTCTTTCTAATCGTGGGAAAGGGAAAGGAGCAATTCGAAAGCAGCACTTTGCCTAACGTGGTTTTCACGGGGTTCGTCAAAGATGTCTCCCCCCTTTTGGAATTGTCGGACTTGTGCATAGCCCCGCTAAGATTTGGATCAGGTGTCAAAACGAAGGTCTTGGAATACATGTCACACGGCAAGGTTGTTTTGACAACCCCAGAAGGAACTCAAGGAATAACGCTAGGGAAAGGTGATTCAGTAATCGTCTCTGACATGAAAGACTACAGGGCCAAGTTAATTGAGCTAATCGACAACATAGTCGTGATTAGAGAGAAGGGACGAATCAATGAGGAAATCATCAGAGAGCACTATTCGCCTTCAATATTAAGAAAAAGGATTCTAAAGGTTTTGGAATGAATCCAAGAGCGCATGCGTGCACAGCAAGGCCTAAAGAATTTCGTTACAAAACAGACCTCTGGAAAGAAAATGGAGATAGGATCTTATAAGACGCCAGGAACTCTGCCTTTTTTTTCTACTCTGACTTGCGCGCCGCACACCTAAACACTTCTCATACCACCGCGCTAGCATTCGTTCTTGTAGTTTTGCTTGTGAAGGCTGTTCGCTTTGGAAAATTGAGACAAAAAATAGGCAGAATTCTAAAGCCAAGAAGAGCCGAAGTCAGGGAGAGAAGCTCTCTCAGGGATTCATGAGAATATCGAATGTCTCTCTGTCCTCGCGAACCTTCTTTGAAGCCAAAAGGCTTAAAATGTCATCGGTGACAAACCTAGAACTCATTAAGGTGATCTTGCATACTTCCACCCAACGAAATAGAGGTTCTGCAAGCGCAAGACGTGCACCCCGAGAAATTCGCGTTCGAGTCTCAAATCTGTAAGGAGACACCATTATTCTCCTTGATAATCCCAATCCGCAATGAAGCAAACATAATAGTCACAAGTCTAAATGTCCTTCGCAAGTCTTTGAAAAGTGAGAAGTATGAGCTCATCATCTTTGATGATTGCAGTCAGGATGGAACCTACAACAAGTTGAGAGATGTGATAGCAAGTTTTACGAATCCTGATATGCTTCTGATGCACTCGACATTCAGAGTGGGCAAAGGTGCTTCCATAAAAGAATCAATCGGAAGAGCCATGGGCGAAATGGTTCTGATTATGGACGTGGACCTGTCGGCAGATCTTGCAAGCATTCCGAAGCTCCTGAAAGATGCCCGTGACAGTGGCGGACTCGTCATTGGCCAGAGAAGCATTACGGATAGATTCTCTCAAGGCGTTCTCAGAGTCATGCTGAGCTTGGGTTATAATCTGCTGGTCCGACTGTTGTTCCAAACAGGCATCAGCGACCACCAATGTGGCTTCAAAGCCATGAAAACTGACGTTGCTCGAAAACTCATGCGCAACATAGAAAGCGATGGGTTCGTTTTCGACACAGAGTTGATAGTCGCAGCCAGAAAATCTGGTTTGCCAGTGCGGCAGACTCGAGTAAAGTGGACGGACAACCGACCGAGAAAATCGAATTTCAAGTGGATCATGACGAGCATAACAATGATTAGAGACCTTCTGAACGTCAGGAAAGCTTATGGAGGCTAACGAGACAAGTGAGCCTCTTGAAGCTAGTTAACGCGGTCCTGAACGATGCACACTGAGTAAGGCCAAGTTGACAAGAAGAGCATGCCTTCTCTGCGGAAGCCCCTGCGTACAATCTCCAAAGTGCGCAAGAACCCGAGAAAAATCTATCGGCGACGATAGGAATATTGGTCCTGCCTGCCAATAAATCAGCAAGTTACTCAGGAAAGCTCGGCGCGATCAATGCGTGTTTGGCGACGAAACAATATGAAAGTAACGATTCGGAAATTTCGCGAAAGCGATAAGGAAAGAGCGTTCGCCTTCCTGAAAAGCATCTTTGCTGGTTGGCAGACTCTTCAACAGTGGAGATGGAAATTCGAGTTGGTTGAGGAAGCTTTGGGCCAAAAAGCCACGATCTGGGTTGTTGAGGATAACAGCAGGATAGTTGGACATGTGGCCTGTATTCCCATGAAGCTGAGAGTGGGGGACGAAGTTTTTCCTGTTTGCCAACTTGTGGATGGAGCATTAAGCTCGCAGTATAGACATGGTGGAATCTATAAGACACTTGTTCAAAGAGTTCTACAGGACGCACAAAGAGCTGGGTGTTTTGCTATTTTTGGGTTCGCAAACAGACCTTCTCATCGCGTCTACACCAAGATCCAAAACATCCGATCGATCTGTCTCGTGGAGAAAATGTTCAAAGTTCTCAGCCTTGCAAATGCTCTGAAGACTCTGAAACCAAGTTTCACGAAAGGGCAGCCAACCACCTCAGAAGGAGGTTCGCAAATCAGAGACATGTTGCCAACTCTGGGAAAGAAAGCTATCCCAACGCTCCTTTACCTGCTTAGGGATGTTGGTGCTTCTATGATATCTTGCCTCTTGCTGGGCGGAATAAAAAGAGAGAGAGGGGAGTCTGCAACAAGACCAGTTGAAGTCTCTACATCGTGGATGGGATTTGAGAGAACGTGGAGCAGACTCTCCAAGAAATATAGATTTGCTTTTGAAAGAGACGGCAACTACTTGAGGTGGCGATACGGCAATCCGAAAACGAAATATCAGATCTGCAGCATAGAGAAATCGGACGATTCGTCCGGATATGCAGTTATCACCTCTGAAGAAGTGGAAGTCAATCTTGGCCCACTCAGAATGGGAGGTCTTAAGGTGGGGTACATCGTAGATTTGATCGCTAATCAAGAACTCATGACACCTCTGCTTTCAATAGCCGAAGAAGCGCTGAAGAAGCAGAATGCATGCGTGGTGAATTGTTGGACAACAGATAACAGCCCTCTACAGAATATCCTTCGTGGAATGCGTTACTATCAGATTCCAAGAGAAATCGGCAAAGTGACATTTATCGCCAGCGTTCATGCCCTGTGCCTCGAAGGAGTTGTGTCTTCCGAGCGAATTGGCGACACTCTAATAGCCTTGGGTGATTCTGATCTTATCTGAATTCCAGCTCCGTGAGCCTCCCCGAAAACAAATACTTCTTACGGTGGATGATGTCTTCTTGAGGGATGAATCGACGGATGATGTTCCTACCGTCAACTCAAGCAAGCTCAAACCAGAAGAAGACCTTGGCTTGCTTGGAATGCTCGAGGATTCAAACATCAAAACAACGCTATTCGTGTGTGGAATAACAGCAAGACTGTTCCCAGATAGGCTAAAGGAACTGGCAAAAAGTGGTTTTGAGATTGCAGCGCACGGCTATCGCCATGAGAATTTTCAGTTGCTGAATAGGCTTGAACAGAAAAGAAGAATAGGGCTGTCCTTGAATCTTCTGAAGGAATGCGTGGGAAGAGAGGTCTTGGGCTGGAGGTCACCCGGTCTTCATGCTAGTACCAGTTTCTACAGGCTGCTTGAAGACAGCAACGTACAGTATTGCAGTAATGTTGAGCTTCCGCTTTGCTTTAAACACGTTCCTTTCAGATATTGTCATAAGGTCGAGTTGCCCATCGGAATCATTGATCTTAAACTGTACCAGAGTAGGCTCTCACCAGCAAAAGTGCGAAGAAGACTGCTGTCTACATTGAGTCAACGACACGAGATTGTCAACGTGGTAATCCACCCTTGGGTTCAGCTTCAGGATGCAGAGAGGGTGCGAGTGCTAAAGGATTTCCTAGAAGCCGCGGAGTCGATGGATGGAGTGACGTTCAGCAGTGGTTCAGAGGTTTGTCAGCAGTCTCTGCTACGTGGAATCTCACCTTATGATGCAACCTTGTCAGTATTTGCAAACGTATGGAAACGGGTCTCCAGGCGGATGCAGGGTCCATCGTCGAAAGTGCAGGCAATTCTTGGGCATGCATGATAAGCACGGTTTTTGCTGCAGAGCCCTAAGAATACAACATGATAATAGCGGTATTGACTGAGCGCTGCGGAACCTCACTTTATGCGGTGGGCCTCTCAGCAGCTTCGATCGCGTGGAAGCAAGTCTCTGGATTTGTCCATAATCCAATGCCAAAAACGTACAGAACGATTCTCTTACACGTGTAGCAGGGCAGCTTGAGCGCTAAAGCTTTAAGAATACATTAGTGGAATATTAGACGGATGGTGTTGATGGAGTGCCTATAGGCGTATTATACAGCCACTTTACCGAACGCGGTGGAGCTGAAAATGTCATTTTGAAACAGGTGGATATGCTTCACCACAGGGGATATGACGTTAAATGCTACTTTGCCTATGTTGATAAGCGTTTGGTGAAGCCGGCTTCAAACCCGCATTGTTACGTTGATGACTACTTCGGGAGGGGCATTCCAAATTTTAAGACTGCTCGAATCTTGATGTCTCTGCCTTTGGCTCCGCTTACGACCAGAAAACTGGCAGACGCGAGTGTGTTAATCTGTCACGGCTACGGGCCGGGCCCGTGGATAGGTTACGTTCAAAAAAAGATGAGGGGCATGAAATATGTTAGTTACATTCACTTTTTGCCTCGCATGTTTCATTTGAATTCTGATGAAGCAAAACTGTGGCGGTTCGATAAGACAAGAAATACTGTTTACCTGCTTGGTAGAATTAGCGAACCCCTAGTTAAGGAAATGGACTTTCTCGGAGTTTCAAATTCTGATGAAGTATTGGTTAACAGTTCTCTCACGGGTCGCCGAGTCAAACAGGTCTATGGCGTTGATTCAAGAGTTTGTTATCCGCCCGTGGACACGCGTGTTTTCAGAAGACTGGACGAAAAAGAGGTGATGCGTTTGCGTAAGCAGTTTGGTTGGCCTCTGATTTTTTCTTCAGGACGGATCGTGGCGATTAAGAGGTGGGAATGGTTGATTGAGATTTTGGCTCGCGTGAAAAAGACTTTTCCATCAGTCATGCTTGCAATCGCCGGAGAAGCCCCCCAAGGAGGAGAGGCGTACATTTCCAAGTTGGAAAGATTAGCGGAGGAGCTTGGAGTCAGAGAAAATGTGAAGTTCTTGGGGTTCAGATCCCCAGAGGAGCTTGTCCAATTGTACAATGTGGCTGATGTTTATGCTTATCCAACACCCATGGAGGATTTCGGCTTAGGCCCTGTCGAGGCCATGGCATGTGGGACACCGGCCGTGGTTTGGAATGATGGTGGAGGACCTTGCGAAACTACTGTTGAAGGAGTGACTGGGTTCAGAGCTCGACCATATGACGTGAATGATTTTGCCGAAAAGATCACCAAAGCCTTTGACATGGACAAACAATCGATGGGCAACAGCCTGCATCAGTTTGTCGAGCGCAGGTTTTCATGCGAGAAGCACCTGGAAACCTTGGAGAATTCCTTGAAAGCACTGTAATCCCCGATAGCTCATAGCTTGGAAGATAAAGGCCACAACATGCGGATTTTCGCTGTATTCTTTCATCCAACTGCGCATTTTACGGCCGTAGGAGGCGCGGAGAAACGGTTCATCAGAGTTTCGAAGATCTGGGGAATCAACAGAGTAAGCATTACTGTTGTCGACCCTGACCCCACACTGATGTCGACAAATTGTCCAGGCTGCAATGTCACTGCAATGCCTGGCCCTTTGCCGTTTATGGGAAAGGGTTTGTTTTCCATTTATCTTGAATGGTTTTTTTGGATCGTGAAAGCCTTTTTTCTCTGTCCGACGCTGGTAAAACGCGGCGACTGCAATGTTATTCTTGCTCCAAACAACACGTTGCCAAACTTGGCTATCGCATATTGGCTCCATCTAGCTTCAGGCTTGCCATTATCCGTGATCGTACATCACATGGACTTTCCAAACGTAGATATTGAGGCAAACTTCGCTTCTGCCTACAGAGTTTATCGAAAGGCCCACTTTAGCGTATTTGTGGCTTTTGCCAAAGCCTTGACGTTTCTCTTGATTCTTGCTCTGGTGAAACGCTCCGACATCTGCATTAGCGTTTCCAATTACACTGCGAGTTTTCTGTTGAAGAACGGTGTTTCCTCACAGAAGATTCTGGTCAGTGGAAACGGTGTTGACTTCGAAATGATAGATCGTTTCGAAGCACCACGAAAGCTGTATGACGGCATTTTTGTTGGAAGGATCGCGAGGGATAAAGGAGTTTTCGACCTGGTTAAAATATGGGGGCAGATAGTATCGGCTAGACCTGAATCCAGACTTATGATCGTAGGCAGTGGGCCTGACTCCTTGAAACTTCGACAGTTGACCGAGGAATCTGATGTTTCTTCGAAAATCATTCTAAGAGGCAGCTGTGAGGACAGCGAACTGTACACTCTAATGAAAGCTAGCAGGACATTCTTGTTCCCGAGCATGTTTGAAGGTTGGGGGCTGGCAGTGGGTGAAGCTTTGGCCTGTGGCTTGCCTGTCGTCTGCTACGATATTCCTGCTTTGCGCGAAATCTTTGGAGAATGCAAGAGCACGTCTTTTGTTCCCATCGGGGATATTCAGAGGTTCGCAGAGACTACGGAAAAGATTCTGGAAAAAGGAGATCTTGGCGCACTGGAAAGAATATCAAGAGAATACGCTAAACGTTTCAACTGGGAAAAAGTAGCCTCAGACGACCTGCAAACCATAAGAACCTTGGTTCATCGGCACACTCGATTGAAAGGATGAGTCAGCACCACGAAGAGGCAGAAGCAGCTAGACCTGCTAGTGCAGTTGTCTTTTCTCTTTCATGAATGCAATAATAGGCACGCACTACAGAATTGTGTAACCTCAATTTATATATCCCAGAAACAGGGCATAAATCGTGCCTAGAGGATGTTTTGGACTGATGAAATTTTCTTTGGCTGAAGGACAACGATTGATGCTTGTGCGCCTTCTAAGCGTGATTTTGCTTGGTCTTGTTGTGTTTGAAGCAGTTTCTTTCGCTTGTTGGTTGTTGATTCCCTTTTTTCCGTCAGTTTTCAATACACATGAGGGAAGCTTCGTTTCGGCAGTTTTGAACAGCGAAGCCTGGCTGTTCTATTCTGCAGCCGTGCTTGCCCCCATTCTTGTGGTGCTTATGATGTTTTCTTGGGTGCCACGATTGCTCGTGTGGCTCGGCGAAGTCTATGCAGGTCGGCGCGGGCAAAAGAGTCGTCTCGTTTTTACGGTGGGCATAAGAAAATTAAGCGTTGGCAGGCCGCTGGCGTATATGCGTTCAGCCTTGAGTATGGCTTTTGAGCCTGTGAAGGAAAGTTCGAAGCGGCGCTGGTTGATCCTGGCTCTTTCTGCTGTTCTTGCTTTCTCCATTGAGGTCTATCCTCACTTGCCTGCAGTGAATCCTTCGGGCAGGACAATGGGAGTGGATGTCAAGGCTTATGCGACTTGGTTGACGGATATGAACAATAGTGGAAGTTTGTCAAATGCCTTTTCTTTTGCGTTTTTCAACTTGACCGATCGTTCACTGGGCGTTTTCTTGATGTATTTGGGTTGGAAGGTTCTTGGGGTTTCAGTGGTGCAGGCTGTTGAGTTCTTGCCCCTTTTGTTGAGCCCACTGCTGGTTTTGGCGACGTTTTTCTTTATGCGAAAGTCTGGTTTCAATTTCTGGGCGGCATCGCTTGCGTCCTTGTTCGCTGCTTTTTCTTTTCACGCGACCGCTGGGACTTTTGGGGGTTTTCTTTCGAATTGGCTGGGACTGCTTTTTGTTTACTTGTCCTTAGGCTTTTTGCTTTGGTCCCTGAGGGAGCTTTCCTGGCTGTTGCTAGGTATTTCTGTGGGCCTTCAGATCGCTCTGCTTTTTGTGCATCTGTACACTTGGGAAGTGATTATAGCCGTTTTAGCCGTATTCTTCTCGATAGACCTTGTGAAGTGGGTTCGCAGTCGGCGTGAGAATGGTGAGATCAGGATGATTTTTGTGTGTTTATCCGTGAATGTTCCGGCGAGACTTGTGAGTAGTGTGATTCTAGGTGTTGCGTTGGGATCTGTGGGGACGGCTACGATTTCAGGAGAGTCTTTATCATTGTTTCACTTTCAGAATTTTTGGTCGATCTTGGGGCATTCTCTTTGGCGTGAACTTGGAATCTCATTCATGAATCCACTCTTGTTTTCTCTAGCCGTCTTGGGAGTGGTCGCCATCAGTTTTGAAAACAGATTGGCACTCCGCCTTCTAACCGCTTATATTGCAGCAGTGGCCGTTCCTTTTGTTTTAGGTGATACAGTTGTCCAAACCCGCCTGCTGTATGATTTGCCAGTTCACCTGTTCTCGCTCTTAGGTCTTGTATTGATTCTGAAGCTTGTTGAAGGCTTTCTGAAAAGCTGCGACGCAAAGAAACTTGAGTGGCTACTGGTAGCCCTCGTCATACTGGCTAACCTTAATTACGCTCTCCGCTGCTCCAACTATCTAGCCCAGAGCGCCTTATAGAACTGAAACAGGCAACTCCGTTGAAATGTTGGTAGTCTACAAGGACAGACACGCTGCACGTTTTGATGTGCAAAACTATGATGTAATTTAGATGCTCCAAACTCGTAAGTGAGATACGCCAGAAAAAAGAAAAAAAGGTGAGGGTTGTCTTCTATGGGTCTGGGTGTATGGTTGGGAACTTGTCAGTTATCCAAGTGTTCGGCCAGTATAGATACGGCGGCTGAGCTGTAGTCGGCCCTGATACGGGCCACAACATGTTTACGATTCCTCCGATAGATCCTTGGTAGTTCAATTCGCTTATTGTTCCTAGAGCTTCAACGATCTTGACGAAGCAGTAGTCAGTCGGATGTAGCGTGTAGTTGAACTTCAGTATTAAGGATGTTACGCCGCATGGCATGTGGCTGAAAGCGTGGGCTAGCACGTCACTGTGTAACATCGACCAGCACGTGTAGTACGTGTCTTGTCCCGTGTAGCCCCATATGTTCAGGCCAACGGTTCCGTTTATGTCCTCGTACGTGGAAATCACTCCATAGCCATATATCTGTGCTCCTGTCGTGGCATTGTACGTTGGCGCATATACGTTGCCGGGCAGTTGTGTGCCGTTAATCACGTTCCAGCATGTTAATGGTACGATATTCCATGCAAAGCCTGGAATGTCATTCGGCGTCCATATGCCTAGCGTTGCCATGGCAGTGTCAAAGTCGTTCCAGTATTCGGTACTTAGGCTGGCTGATGGCCCGCCTACGTTGATGATGTTGGAACTGGAAATCGGTACACCGTTAACATAGTCTTTTTTGCCGGTAATCGGATTGGTTGTTCCGTTCAAGTGGCACGACCAGTCATCCCCAAGAGCTGCTCTTCCCTCGTTGTAGCTTTGGTTGGCATCTCTGTATCCTGCGCGCGACGGTCCATATTGTGACCTCATCATACTGAAGATCGATGGAACATCATAGACATCATTACCAGGAGCGTTCATGTCGAACCCGCTCATTTTGACAGGTGCATATGTGGAGTATGCCCATTCACTTACCATTGCTGCACCAGCTGAGTCTACCACTGCTGAGTCTCTTCCAACCGTTAGCCACTCCCATGAACCGTCAAATGGACCAAACGTGGAGGATTCCTTTGTTGAGAAGAGTATTTTTATCAGTGAAGCATTAGCAGGCGGATCTACGAAGCAGATTTTCATGAAGTGACTTGTGTCTCCAGAGACCGCGTAGTCCGTGTCGCGTTCTTGAAGTACTCCATCGACGAGTACTCTTTCCGCAAACGAGCTGTATGAGTCCCACTCAGTGGCCCAAAGGAAATCAGTGTAGTTGACGTATGGCCATCCTGTGATAAGTTTCACTGGATACATGTATGCGTAGTTCAGGTAGAAGTCTGTTTCTGTTCCGTTGCCGTAGTATTTTGTGACCCATCTCATCGTGTTCTTGTCTAATGCATCATGTAGGTCCCATGGGTTGAACACTTCGTCCAGCTGGAACATAACTTCCTTGTCCGGGGTGTTATAGTGGTCGTATCCTATGTCCTCGTCGTCTCCGTCGTTCAGATCTGTTACTCCGTAGACTGCTACGGCTCTGAATTCCTTGTCTGCTGTAACGTTCATGCGAGTGTTTGTTCCCATCAGTGACTTGTGCGTATCGCTCAGCACGAAGTCCCATTCGCCCACGGTTAGTGGAGCAAGCCAGGGTTCGATAGTCGTGTAACTGTCGATGTAGTGCGGGTCGCTTAACTTCATTGCCCTGTACCACACGATGTCAGCGTCGGAGGGGCCGTTTGCGGCGTCAATCGACCAGTCGCTCAAGCATGGCCAGTAGGCAGCCCAGCCCACGTATTGCAGGTCGTTTGCTATTAGCTGAGCCAAGTCATAATGGCCTGTGCCAGCTGGTTCGCTTGCGTTCGGTGCTGACCCATATGCGTTGATGGCGACTCCTTGGTAGCTTGAATTGCCTGGAAGTGTTGGCACTATTGTCCAGTATTGGTCGTAGGGAGTGTCGAAATATTCGGATATGCTGTCGTTTGAAGCCGCGCCTTTTGTGTAGAAGTGACCATAGCTGCTGTATTGATCAGTGGTTTGATAGTTTTTCACGCCCAAGTCCCATTCTTCTCGGTCGCTGAATTGGATCAGCATCCCGTAGGTGACTGGAACTGTGTCAGTGCTAGTCCCGTTGGATACAACTACCTGGATGGGGCTTAGCTGAAGCTTTGCTTGTTCCACCAGCTTGATGTCTTTGAGGAGAATCACTTCCTTCTTGACCTTGTTGAATATTATGGTGATTATTACGTCAACCATTGCCAACCTAGTCTGTGTCACATTGTTGTAGTCAAAGACATGAGTCACCGTTCGTGCAACGAATTCTCTCGGGCCATGGTAAAGCACTGCTATTGGCTCTGTAGTGCATGTTCCGTTTGTTTTTCTGCCACCGTCAAGCAACTTGCTGGCATTAACGACGTCGCCGTTTGCGTCAAGTTCAACACCTGGTTTGCGGAAGTCCTCGTCCGATTCTAAGGTGCATGAGCCCAGGCCAGAATCAACTCTCAGCCATGGCTTACCATAGTCTGACAAGTCAGAAAACATTGCGCCTGCCCAAACGTTTCGAAGTCCCCAAGACTTGTGATTGTAGTTAATGTTGATGAACCAGCCGTTTATCCACACTTCCTTTGGCAGCTTCAGAACATCCATTTCCATTCCGGGCAGTTCTGCGAACGGGTCTCGCGCTCCATCGTATTCAAGGCCTGTGTTCGTGTTGTTGTCGATCAGTTCGCCGAACTTTGAGAATCCCACCTTGAGGCTTCCGTCACCGTATGGGTAAAGATAGTAAGTGTCTGTGTCAAGCACTCCTTGCACTGTCTGGTACCAGCTTGGATCATCAGGAACTGATGCAGGTGTTCCGAAAACGTTGATCAAAGGTCCTAAAGTAGATATTAGAAACACTGTACCCATCAATATCGCTATTAGCGCTTTCCTCATTTTCATTCCTCATTTTACATTGTTCTTTTTATAGTGTTATGGTCTACATTTAAAAGGTTTTCCATATGAGCCACTCAAACCACAACCCGACAGTAATGGTGCCCACTTCATGGCAAAGACATCAATAGCATGAATCGCTCACGCACTGACGAAACTACATAATTCAAGGTTCGTTCGAAGACCATAAACCAGGCACTGTCAGATTCTCCTTAGCCAGTTCGTAAACAAGCGCGTTCCTTGTGACCGATTGAACAGTAGTTCTAGCCCTGTTTGTATGCTAGCTTCCTACATCCTTCTGAACATCCTACGCTGGCGTCCCCAACAGATTATTGAAGTGAACCCAGTGCAGAGCCGATAACCTGAGCACAACGGGTCAGCAGAGAATCATCCATGGCACCTCTTTGACCTAGAAATCTCCAGCCCATTACGGATCCAAAGTTCACTGAACTATGGAAAGTTCACTCAACGGCCAACATGGTCGCTCATCGCGGAAGGTACTCGCAAGACCCTCAGGATAGGCCCTGTCGGGATAGTTGGACTATTGCGGAAAAAGTGTGGAGAACTATACTACGACCCGTCCCAACATAGAAAAATCACTCATCAAACATGCACAGTTTGACACGTTAGTTGAACAGGAACAAAGCCAAAGCCCACGGGCACTGTTTGAGGAACGAGGGAGACGACCCATAAACTAGGAAACCGCCAAAGCCTGCCAGTGATTCTGAGAAAGAATGCGACCAAACAAGGCTTCTAGCTGGCGCTCTGGCCATTACTCTTTTCGATCTCTAATCTCAGATTCTTAAGAATCAGCCCGGCAAGCTTCAGGATTCCAGCCGCTGAAACGAGATAGGGCCCCAGCAGAAAAGACCCGTAGGTTTGAGCGAAGATGGCTACTGAAGAGAAGGAAAGAACCATTGAAACAATCAAGACCAAGCTGAACGAGACGCCCTTATGATACACATACAGAACAAGCCCCCCTAAGCCCACTATAGCCGCAACTCTAATCGCCACAACTACCACCAGAATCAAAAAATCAGCATAAAGAAACTGCACCCTTTCCCCAAGAGGCAAAATGATTGAATAAGGCAAATACCGCTGTTGCCTGAAGATTGCAGTCCAAGGAAAAAAAGTCGAAAGAAGGTCCAGCACACATCCAAAAGCCACAAGATAAGGCGTCAGACGAGAAAACGACAGAACCTTGCTAGATCCCCGAACAGAAGGCCCTGAAGCATCAGCGACATTGGCAACACGTGGCAAACGATATCGCAACCTTAAACACCCTTAGCTCACATTAGCCTGCATATACTTTTAAGCTTGCCCTAAGACTGAAAGGTGCTCTCATAACGGAAGACGACGACATCCGTAACTTGGATAAAAACAAGGAATTCAACGAACTCGTCAAGACAACAAACCTAAAATTCAAGATTCGAACGCTAACTGAAACCCTCTGACGCTGAGCACCAGACACCTGAGCAAAAACAAGCAAAAACTGCGCTAAAACGTGCGCGGACACAGAGAACTGGGCTCAAGATAAGAGAGCTTCATCCAGGCTCTGGCAATAAGTTACGTTCATACTCCGAGGATATTCAAGGAGTGGAAAACTGAAGAACGCCGCACCATCTCACCGTCCACCATGCGGACCAAGCGCACATTCAGACTTGAAATGAAGCATCATAGAAGGCTTGATAAAGAACCGCTCAGGTCAGTATACGCAAGCATGACCTCACAAAAAGAACCGAAAAAACTTAAAGTTCTAGTGACTGGCGGCGCAGGATTCATCGGCAGTCACCTAGTGGGTGGACTGATCAAGGAAGAGTGCGAAGTAAGCGTATTAGACGATTTCTCGACGGGCAAGCTTGAAAACATAGAACATGGCTTGAGCCAACCGAAGCTTCGGCTGGTCGAAGGCGATGTACGAGAACCCCAGAAGGTGAAGAAGGCCATAGGAGACTCAGAAGCCGTGTTCCATCTAGCCGCCATAACCAGCGTGCCATACTCAGTTGCACATCCGGACGTGACGCGCGACGTAAACGTGAAGGGGACACTCAACCTTCTGGAGGCAAGCCTGAATTCTGGTGTTGAGCATTTTGTCTTCATCTCATCGTGTGCTGTCTACGGCGAAGCAGAGCATTTGCCGATCAGCGAGGAAGAACCAACGAGGCCCCTTTCGCCCTATGCGGAATCGAAGCTGGAGGCGGAGCGCAAATGCAGAGAGTTCTATGCTAAACACGGGCTAAGAACAACCATTCTGAGACCATTCAACGTGTACGGGCCTGGGATGCGCAACGACCAGTACGGCGGAGTAATCGCAAAGTTCATTGAGCGCCTTCAAAGTGGAAAGCCGCCCATAATCTACGGAGATGGCACACAGACGAGAGACTTCATACACGTGCAAGACATCGTCACAGCCATGATGATGGTCATGGGTGATGAGAAGGCGGCAGGTCAGACGTTCAACGTTGCCACAGGCATTCCAACAACGATAAACCAGCTAGCTCAACTGCTTACGCAGCTCCTCGATGACGAGAAAATTAAACCGCAATACCGGGCTGCCAGACAAGGCGATCTGAAGCATAGTTACGCTAGAATTGTGAAAGCAAGAAACAGTCTAGGATTTGAACCGAAAATAGCGCTGAAGCAAGGACTGCTGAACCTGATAACGTGAAACTATATGTGCGTGGCAAGAGATTCCGTCAATATTGCCGACTAACGCGTGCTGCTCCACGGTCGCTTCGCTCAAACCTCGGCGACGGTTGCCGCCTTTGACCTGAGAAGGAATGAGTCTCAGGGTGACTGTGATGGAAGTCTTCAGTAAAGCCTGTGCGTATCCTCTAATTCCCGCTGCGATAAGGTTTCATCGAGCCAACAGTGCTCGTGGCAGATCGATCGTAATTCCAGTCGTAGAGGGAGTAATCTGACCTATCGTGTTCGACTAATCAACAAAGAAGAAAGAGACGCGTACAGACAGCTTTTTCAAACCGTATTTCGCAGGCAGATGACAGTGAGAATGTGGGATTGGAGGTACCTCGAAAATCCTGCCTCCTTAGATGAGCCGCTCATCTATGCGGCTGAGTTCAAAGGAGAAATTGTCGGGGCGAGACCGCTGATTCCTTGTCGAATAAGGTTTGGAGACAGAATACTAAAGGCGGCCCAGCCATGCGACTCTATGGTGAATCCTGACCACCGAAAAAAAGGAGTATTCGCAAGAATGAATGATTTCTCAATTACAGATGCAAGGAAGAAGGGTTTCTCACTGTTCTACAGCTTTCCCAATCCATCGGTCAGAAAAATATATCAGAAGAGCAAATCGCTCGGGTGGACAGTTATCGCGAAAACGGATCCCTCCTACTGGATATTCTGTCCAGAGAACGTGATTTCTACCGCACTGCCTAACGGTTTTCCAAGCTCGATAGGCAAAATAGCTTTCAGGCTGTTTCACCGCAGAGAATCCGAGCTTCCATCCTTGATGACCGCGAAATCTTATCATACAAACGTTGAACACGCAATGACGAGCGAAATCGGAGTCCTTTGGAAAGACACTCACGACACTTGTAAACTCAACACTCTGAGAGATGAGAGCTACATGAGATGGAGGTTCATAAAACATCCCGAAAACAACTACAGATTTCTATGCACTCGAAAAGGAAAGGAACTGCTCGGATACTTCGTTTTCCGCACGGCCACGTATGGCAAGGTCGTGGAGGCACAGATAGTGGACTATGCCGCAAAAGCTGAGTGCGTGGACGTTTTTCTTACGTTGGTGTCTGAAGCTCTAAACATCTTCCAGAGAGAGCGTTATGATCTCATGTCTATCTGGGCTTTCACGCAGCCCGAATTCCAGCGGGAGCTGGACCACTGTGGTTTTATTAGAAGGTCTTTACTTCTGTACAAGTCCTCTAAGGGCGACTACTATTTTTCAGTAAACAAAGCGATGTCAAGTGACTTGCCGGTTGATCCCATGGATCCAGGACAATGGCATATTACTCAGTCCGATCGTTTAGTCCCTTATTAGCAGCGGCTTCGATTTTCTTAATATCTTCATTGGCATAAATGTGAGTTGGCGATTTTCGATGCGGGTATGTATGGTCTATATTGGGGGGCTGACGCCGAGGAAAGGCGGCGGGGTCGCTTCGGTCATCAACAATATTGTGAAACAGACAGCCAACAAGATAGACTATTCATTGTTGACAGTTTATGATGAGACTGAACTTCGAGACATTCGCGAAATCTATCCTTCAACTGTCAAGATCGAGTACGTCAAGGCTTCAGGCACTTTTTTCGGGCGCCTCATGCATCATCTGCTCGAAGAAGTACCGCGCGAAGTTGATGTGTTGCATTTTCACGATTTTCCCCTCTTCGGAAGTGATTTTCCTCTAGCCGTCAAGGGTTATCTCAAGAAGATGAGCTTGATATATTCCCATCATATTGGGCTTGAGCAGGTCATCAATGGCGAATTAGCGTACGGCGCGAGCGGACGCGTGATGCTCGGCTATTATCATTGGGTTCTTGGGCACTCTGGAAGAATCTGGCGCAGAGTAGTTGCCAACTCTCGATACGTTGCAAACCACGATCTTGGAAGGTTCAAGGGCCTGAAAGACAAAGTCTGCATAATCAGAAACGGGGTTGATGTGGAACGCATCAGGAGGCAGAAGCCCATCGATCTGGAGGGGGAACCGTCCATTCTTTTCGTCGGACATCTACTCTACAGAAAGGGAATTGACATGTTACTAACTGCCTTCAACAAGCTCTTGTCGCAGGGTGTTGGACCAAATCCTGTGCTTCACATAGTCGGTTCTGGCCAGCTGGAAAACAGCTGCAGAGAATACGTTGCCAGTCATCAACTAAGTAGGAGAGTCCGCTTCCTGCCAGGACAGACTATATCTGAATCCTTGAAGTTTGGCATGATGAAAGGAGCCGATATGATAGTGGTTCCTTCCAGACACGAGTCTTTCGCGATCGTCTTGCTCGAGGCCATGGCCGCTGGAAAACCCGTCGTGACGACTCGTGTTGGCGGTATCCCAGAGTTTTTTAAGGATGCAGTCAACGGCATACTTACGTATCCGTCCAGTGATCGGATCGCATTGGCCATCAAATGCTTGTGCGAAAACAGAAAGCTGGCTGAAGAATACGGAAAAAACAATGAAAAAACTGTCAGGTCATTCGATTGGAAGGACATCGCGCAGTCGTACCTTAATCTGTACAATTCAGCAAGTAACAGCTAAGAAGTGCGTCAGTGTGAGTTGTGTAGCAAACGATACTATTTGCATCCACGTGTAGCATCGGGTGAGAGCTTGGCGCGCGATCGATCGGAGGATTAGTTGCATGTATACGTTGATTCTTACGTTTGATGTTGAAGATTTCATGAATGATGCATCACTCAGAGCGCTAGTCATAATATTGAAGCTTCTGAAGAAATACGACCTAAGGAGTCTCTTTTTTGTTACAGGATACATGGCTGAAAGACTAGGAAAGTATCCTGACATTTTGCGTCTGCTAGAAAGCCACGAAATAGGCTATCATTCGTCTTCCCATTCGGTCAGACCGATAATCGTGGAGTTCACTGATACGAGAAGCTACTCCAAAGCTATCGAGGCATCTTTGCTCAGAGAAACTTCACACATAAATCCTTTGACTGGCGAAGTGGAAGGTGAAGGCGGAATAAAAATACTAAAAGAGACATTCGACAAGAAAAGCATCGTATCGTTCAGGGCACCCGGATTTTGCTGGACGCCTCCCCATCTTGAAGCTCTTCAGAAACTCGGGATAAAGTTTGACTTTTCAGCCAGATTGCATGGAAATGGACTCTTGCCAGATCAAAAGGTGGCCTTCAAAGGGATTGTTTTCTATCCGTTCCCAATATACGGCAGTGACGCGGATTTTTGGGTAAACCCTGTGCATCTGGCCTCCTTGCTTTCGTCGAAACCTTCAAGACAAAGATTGCTGTGCCTTTCCAGTCACGAGTGGACCCTTGCAGTTTCAGAACCTTGGGATTTGATCTACTGCCTAAACAATCCTACAAGCTATCACGGGAAAGGGGTGGATAATAGTTTCAGGAGCATAGACCGTTTCACGAGGCTCGACGTGTTTCTGAGGGGGATTAGAATGCTCGAGAGACTAGGCGCGCTTGCTGTTAGTCCGATTTTGGACGAGCGAGCAAGCATACTGCTTGAAGCAAGTGCTGTGAACGTTACCGAGACATATCGATTTTCGATGAGATGGGCTGCACAAGATTTCAACTACAACCCCAAGTACATACTGTCTCACTTCTTCGAGTATTTTGATCAGACTGTTCTGAACAAAGGGACAGAAGCTCGCGACGATGTAATCAAGGAGTGACTCCACGGTCTGTTACAAGAAGAAGACGAATCGTTGCCTGATGAGTCACATTGGATAGAGACAGATACAAATCACGCTGACACGTACTACATCAGTCCTGAATTGAGTCATACAAGCTTACACACAATTGAGCAATTTTCTCCAAGCGAATAAAACGGCAGCCCTTTCATTGTTTCTTCGATATTCTAGGACCAGACGCTCATTCTCACAGAGAAATTCGATAGCCATGACGATGTGGCTAGAGCACGTGCGCTGAACGCCTCCAGAACTTTCACTTTTTGTCTTATGAACCGCTATTCCATTATTCTCGTGTACACTTCAAACGTAAGCTCAACTGTTCTGCGCCAACTAAAACCTAATGCGTATTTTCTGGCTTGTCGCAAATGGCTTTCATCCCCTCCTCTTCTAGCTATCTGCCGTATGGTCTCGGCCATCTCCTCTTCACTTCTAACTTTGATAGCGTACTTCGATACTTCTTCGGGAATCTGAGCATGTTCATAAACTATCACGGGAATCTCGCGTGCGTACCCCTCCAGAATGGGCAGTCCGAATCCTTCGTGCAGACTCGGATGAACAAGAACATCGAATCTGTCGTAGACACTGATGAGGAGATCGTCGGCAAAAGGCCCCATTAATCTTATTCGAGAATCTCCGCCGATCTGATCCAGGACAGGATTGCTCAAGCGTCCAGGGTCACCCCACAATTCAAAGACTATCTTTTCAGAATCGATCCGTTTGACTGCTCTTATGGCTGAGGCGACGTTTTTCTTTTTCATAAGCGACCCGACGAATCCGATCGTGAATGTCTCTTGGCTTTTTCTTTCCACTTCCTCAGTGAATCGCTCATCAACTCCAAAAGGTGTCATGAAAACTTTCTCTTCTGGATATCCGAATGACAATACTTCTCTCTTTGTCTGAGTTGACTGCACTATTATGAAGTCAGACTTCATGGCCACAATATTACTGAGCTTGATGGCATGCAATTCCAAGTGCATCTTCGAGAGAAAACGATCTTTGAAGTCTTCATGAAGGTCGGGTCTAGTAAGAACAGCCAAATCATGCACGGTAGTTAAGGTTTTTGCCTTTCCCTTCTTCAAGGGTAGGAATACTCTGTTGTCCAGATGATGAATAATGTCGTAGCTTGAAAAGTCTGACAGAACGGATCCCAACAAGAAAGAAGCATATCCCCCCAATTTCTTATGATACGAGAATTCTTTCTTCCGCATGAAGGCCGTATTGCAAAGTCTGCGATCGAGTTCAAACATGTATCTCTGTATCCCGCCGCGTGAGGGACTTTCAAGCTCGTTCGCTAGAACTGGAAAGCAGACTCTCATGGTTCCCTGACCTGATATTCGTCCAAACTCCGTGACCGTGTGTAGACTGTAGAATAAACAGGCAAGGATGTCTTAAGACTAATGGCTCAGCCATTGGAGCGAGAGCGACGCAACAATCTGCAGGCAGTGACTACGTCAAGTCGTCCCCGGCACAAGTAGTCCACGGAAGGAGAAACGGCTAATGAATGCCTCTATTCGTAGGCTGCATCAAGGTTTCCCGTCAAGATGAGTTTGAAATTCTTGAGCGTGTCGAAGTAGGAATCCAGGATCTCTTTTTTCGAAATCGAAGAAGTGCCCCGCCCACCTTCGCTTATCACGTTAAAGCTGCACGAGAGCATAGTGACTAGGAGAGCTGATATCAAGCGAATTGGCCCACCCCGTTTCTTAGCGAAATATATCGTATTGCCGAACAACTGCTTGTAATACTTTTTGTCTTTAATCAGGAGTCCGTTGTTGACAGCCAAAACAGGGTTTTTCACTTGAGAGATGTTTTCGAGACCATAGTGCCTGTGCAGACTGTATGCAAAGTCCTGATCCTCGCCTAGAGCATATCCGCTGAGGTTTTGATCGAACCAGACCTTGTCCTCCAGCACCTTTCTGCGGATTGCGAAGAACCCTCCTGCTAATTCGGACCTACCGAACAGAGAGTGATAATACAAGAGGTCGAAAATCTTCTTCAGCCTAAAACCGTGAGAGCCCCTGAACCGTATTTTCGCCCAAACAGCTAAGGTCCTCTTCTTAAGAAGGGCCTCAAGTAGGATCTTTAATGAATCCTTTCTTATGACTAGATCGTCATCTATGTAGATTATGATGTCGCCTTTGCTTTTCAATCCGCCGAGGAGCCTTGCCCGAGGGAGACTGCCAGAACCCCAAATATGTCTCAATTCTATGTTCCTTTGGATATATACATTTTCGAAATTCTCGACAATTCTCTTCGTGCTAAGATCACAGCTATCGTCGGCAACGATCACCTCATCTGGCTTATGTGTTTGCTGAAGCAGACAGTTAAGTAACCTTTCAACATCATGAGACCTGTTCTTCGTAGGAATGACTACCGAAATTCTCATTCAGGAGATCCACAAGATTAGCGTTTCAAAGTAGTTGTCTATTGTGGTACAGGTCCCAGAAACACGCGCGCCAAAAATGGACGACCTTCAAACTCTCCGCGTGGCAGATCCTTTCTATTTCTTCGGAATTCGCTCCAGAAGAATAAACACGTGCCCGTAGTACAGCACCTTCGTGAGGTTATCGTCTAACAGGCTTTCGATCACCGTACTCTCCGAGTACCTTCGGTCAATAATGTAAATGCATGAGGACGGATCTGTCGTTAACCTCAAGTTACCCATGTCCTGCACAACGCGTCGCACAAAATAGTCGTATGACGATATGAAATAGACCTTCGTGTCGGAATTCTGAGTTGCAAGTATACTGAGCAGATGCGGCAGATCGTTGTAGAGGTCCTGCTCGGGCGGTTCTATGCTTTTTACTGTAGCCGAATACATAGATGCAGAGAATACGCCTAGGATTACAAACAGCAGGACCAAAGCTATTGCCGTTCTTCTCCTCGTCTTCACAAGTGAACCAAGCATAGGCAACGCCATGATCACAATAATCACAGGTGCGTGCAAGGCTGCTCCTGGTATAATCAATCCAACGTATATTGCAACCGCAAGAGCGGCAAGCGCAATTAGCATCCTCAATGTGTGCGCGCGTGCGATGAATGCGAAGAATCCGGCCACGATGAGCACTATTAGAATGTGATATCTTAACACCAGATAATTCAGCGGGTCAACTATGGCAATAGACGTCAAGTTAGTGAAGAATGCGGGCAACATCTGGTAAGCGCTGAACGCCGCGTATGCGAGTATCCCAACACTTAAGCTTAAGAAGATAGCATCTCCTAGAAGACTTGACTTGTGCTCCGTTTCTTTGCCACGGAATTTAATCATAACTTTCTTGTCTAGCACCCATGGCTTGACTGGGGCTTCAGTTTCTTCACGTCTTCCGCGACTGACAATAGTTCTCAGGCTAACTGCTAACAAGACCGCGGTAATAGCCATTGAAACAATCAACAGTAACGCGTTATTTGTAAGGTTTAGGAGCAAGCTCGAATATTGCTGGGAGGTCTCCAGGGTTATTATGCCTAGATTTCGTAAAATCCACAATGGGATTCCCGAGAGTTCGTAGAGAACTGGATAAAAGAGTGGTCCCATGGACAAAATCGATGAAAGAACTATGGCCCATGCATGTTTCAAGTCCAGACTACTGATTCCGAATAGGAATATCAGAATGAGAATCGCCACAAAAGGTTGTCGTGGGTTTGTGAAAGACATTGCAAAAAGAGCTCCAGACAGCAAAAAACTGGGAACACTCTTCCTTTTCAACACGTTGCCCATGGCTATGGATGATACCAGTCCGAAGGTTTTGTAGGGAGTCGACCAAAGCCATGTAGTTGTGGAAGCGTAAAGCGATTTCGTGATCCCCGATATTTGAAAGTTTATCGTCTCAAGTGTTAAGCTGCCCTGGTAAGCTGGCAGCAGTAATATTGCCAATCCGTCCATAAGAATTGCAATGATTGTACCCATTATGGCTAAACTTGAATCGTTCGTAACGAACTTCTTTAGGAGAAAGTATGTGACAAATGGTAGCATCAAATACGATGCAAGGAATGGTATGTTGGAAGCTAAAAGAATGTTATTAAGACTGCACAAGTATGCGAAGGTAATGGAGACAAAACCCGCAGTTGCGCTGTAATAACCGTTGGCGTGGTAGTACGGTAGCAGACTTCCCCTTTTGCTAATACTATTAGCACTCCCTACGATCACAGAACTATCGCCGAATAAGTTGTAGATGCCATAAGGAAGGAAGACCATCATAAGAATGCCAGCAGACAGAAGGAGCAACAATGCGTCTGCATAATCGAACTTTATGCGGATTTCTTTTATTGCGGATTTGCGATATAGCCAAAGAATCACTCCGCACATTCCTATGTGAAACAGAGAAATGCATAGCTGAATTCCTGTTGCACCTGCCACATAGAAACCGTAGGCTGCCAAACATACCTGAATTGAGACAATGCCAATGGCATAGGTTGGCAATTCGTATGCACGTATTTCACTTTTCTTATTGGCAATAATGTAAAGAGGTACGCTGTTTGCTGTGATTATCAGCAAATATTCCAACAAAGGTAGTAGGCTGTTCGCGCCTTGGATCGATAAGTCATTGCTAAGAGACCCTATGTCAGGAACATTTTGCCAGACAACAAAGACCATTACTAGGTTTAAGAGTATCAATAATGCAAGAAAAATCCTTGGAACAGCGAAGAAATGATCGGTCGTAGGGATCTCCTTATTCCTTAGGAGAAAAACTGAGATGTATGCCATTACGAACATGATCATTGCGAAAGATATGTCGTAGACCAGCCTCATCGGGACAATCGAGTTGGAGGCGAGGAGCAAGTCAAAAACGATGACCAAGGGGATCGTGAAGGCAAACGAATATAGTTTGTTCATTTTATCTTACCTATGTCTACTCAGATGGCAATGATTGCATGCTTGTCTTGGATCGGTTCTTTGAACAAGAATTTTCATTTATCTCAGGCTCTGTCATCAATCGGTTTATGCTTCCATTGTTTCACGATAGACTTCTTCTATCTTGGGCGTTATTTTGTCCCAACTGTATTTTTCAACCATCAGCTCCCTCGCTTTTTGCCCTATTTTCCTTTTTAGTTTCTCATCATCTAGCAATGTTAAAACAGCCTGAGCTAGCGATTGAGAATCTCTAGGAGGCACAAGAATACCATCCTTCATGTGAGTGATCACGTCATTTATTCCGGGTATGTCTGACCCAACCACAGCCTTACCGCAGGCCATGGCCTCAAGCAAAACATATGGCATCCCCTCCCGTAAAGAAGGGAGCACATAAACGGACGCTTTATTCATAATAGCTGGGATTTCTCTGCGAGGTAAACGACCCATAAAAACGATATTATCGGCTATTCTGTATTCTCTTGCCAATTCATAGATCTTCGGGAAAAGAGGGCCATCCCCGGTCAACGCGAGCTTAGCTTGCGAATGTTGCTCTTCCCTGGCGATGATTTCAAACGCTTCCATTAAGTACTTAAGACCCTTCTGTCCAATGAACCTTCCGCACCATAGGACCAGATTCGGTTGTTCTTCATCTGATGGACGGAATTTGTCAACGTCAACTCCATTGGGTATTACATGAATTTTCTCTGGCGGACAGCTCCATCTTTCAATTGCTTCGGCATCATGAATCGTCACGCAGATTATTCTGTTAGCCTTATTGAAGACATATCGCCCAAACGAGCTAATGTACAGCCTTTGGAAGAGATTAGAAAGATGCCCTCGGTCTCCTATCACGCCATGAATGTGAACTATGCTCTTCATATGTAGCTTGGTTGCAATCTTAACAGACTGCAGGGTTGTCAAGAAAGCGATATTGTTTATGTGGAGAATATCTGGGTGGACCTGTTTTATTTTGTCCTCGAGGTAAAGAAAATAAGGAAACTCTGTCACAATACCAGGAATTGAAACGCTAAAAGCCTTCGACAATTCCAGATTCACTCTCTCCTCTGGAATTAGACCTATTTTCTCCTTATCTCTTACATAAGTCACCACTACAACATTATGGCCCCTTTTCGCTAGTTGACCGGGCAACGTATCAGAAATGACACCGAAGAAGCTTATGTAAGGTTGCACGAACAGGACCTTCATGCGAAGACATCGACCCTAAGTCAAACGCTCATATAGGCTAAGCAATTTCCTCGCCGACGCATTGTAGTTTAGCTCACGTTTTACAAGCTCTATGCCCCGTTGTGCACATTCATAAAGCAGTTTCGGGTTTTGCAGAAGCTCCAATATTCCATCGGCAAATGCTTCTGGAGAATTGGGTGTAACGATTCCGACTTTATTCTCCTTTATGATTTTTGTCCAGCTCCCAACATCGTTTGCGACTATGGGCAATCCTACAGAGAGGTAGTCGTATAACTTGGCTGGATAGGCCATCTTCCTGGCTATGTGAGTAGTAGAGGAAATAACGCCAATGTCACAGGATTCCAAGAACTCAAAAAAGTCGTTTTCCCTATCAAACCATATAAACTGCGGAAAGACACCCAAGCTATGTGCGAGTTTCGTTATCTTCTTCAACTTCGCACCTTTGCGGGTGAGGTAGAATTTCGCTTTGGAGTAGTTTTTCAAGATGAATGGCATTGCCTGAATAAAGAGTTCAACATTTTCCCAGGGGTGCAGCGTTCCAGAGTGAATGACTTTCGAAGGATCTTCGAAGAACCCGGCTTGACTAAGCCTTGGAAAAGTTGCATTTGGAATCACCACGATTCTGGTGCCCGAAACAGTAAAGGATTTCTCGACGTAGTTCTTCATCTCTTGGCTGACAACGGTGACTGCATCGGCCCGACAGGCTATTTCCCTCTCAATGTCGAAGAGTATTCTATAACAAGCATCGTCGTAGCCAACTACATCAGAAGCAACCATCTCTTCAGCCCAAATTCCGTGAAAGTCGGCCACTACGGGCACGCGAAGCTCCTTAGCTACCCTGATACACCCGAGCGAAGCCACTTGCTGCTCCGCTTGCAGAACATCGAGGTCAAGTTTATTGACGATACTCTCGATGCCTTTGCCAAGAGATTGCGCACTTCTATGAAGGAATGACTCCTTGCAAATGACCTTCCTGAAAATGATGGAACTAGTCATGAACCTCCGTGACACTTGGTACGCCAAATCGGAAATCTTCAACTTCGTACACGTGGATGAAATCCTATGAAGATAAACATTCTCCACAGTATCGGGAAAGTTCTCAGTAAAGGGGGTGATTACATGGATCTCAGCTCCTAAGTGACTAAGTCCTCCAATTAACCCACGGACTCTTACATCAGTTCCTAGGCTGTAACCAAAAGGTTGAGAAAGAACAAAGCCGACTTTCATCTTGCAAAGCCTTCGATTTTTTCCGAATTGCTTTGGCGCGCGCATTTACTCGCTCGTAAGAATTCAATTACTTTCCAATACGTGTGAAGACTTCCATATTCGTTCACCGATTTTTTCCGAAGTCATGTTCTCTGAAACGTTCTGCCAACCGTTATGTCCAACCTCAGCGGTGAGCTCTATTCCAGCAAAGTATGAGAATAGCTTTTGATAAACCATTAGCATCCCTAGGCTTCACCACAAGGCCAGATTTGGTTGTTTCAGCATACCCAGCAGGTTCACCGCCAGACACAGCGCGCGCTCTAAGCAACTTCACTGTTGTGACGACACGTTTTCATCCGTAAGGAAGCTCAGATTCTATGTCACCACATACTCTGAAGCGTCTTCATTCTTCAAGATCACGTTGGCGTACTTAATAGTGCGTGCAACAGTTGCCTTAATGTTCTCTTCTTTCAAAGTAGGATAGGCCCCCCGGTATCCTCTTGAAATCATTGTTCCCGAGAAGGGCTCAAGAATCAAGCGTAAAGGAATTCTTGTCCCAAGAATCACAGGCTTTCCGCCTAGAATCCTAGGATTTACGTCGATATTTCCAATCAACTTCAAGCATCCATTAGAATGCCTTATTTGCCTATTTATAACTTGTTTTAACGATTCAGGTGTGCGCATAAGACTGCCTGCAATGACTTGCATCATACAGTCAGACCAATTCTCACTGCTTCTTTTCTGAACTCCCTGAATGTATCTAGACTTGAACGAATTTCAAATGCTGATTTGGAACGAACCCATTTTATAACATCGTCAATTCCATTTTCAATCTTTATCCTTGGTTTGAAGCCTAGTTTATTCGTTACGTTTGATATGTCGGCGAAGCCATGCCTAACATCTCCTAATCGAAACTTGCCAGATAGGGTGGGATGAACTTTGCTGCCTAGCTTGTTAATTAACAGGTTTGCGAGGTCCAGAATAGTAATAGGTTGCCCTGTTCCAACATTGAATACTCCATGCTTGATCTCACTTTCCAATGCTAGTATGTTTGCTCGCACCACATCCTTTACGTGAACGAAATCTCTCGTTTCAAGGCCATCTTCAAATATGTGCGGAGATTCTTCATCAAGAATTCTGGAAATGAATATGGCTAAAATACCCGCGTAAGGGTTCGAAAGAGACTGTCTTGAACCGTACACGGTAAAGTACCGAAGTATCATAGCTGGAATGTCATAGGCTTTAGCTACGGTCATCACTAGGTCCTCCTGATCCCTTTTGGTTATGCCGTACACTGTGGTTGGGGCCAAGGGCTTTGTTTCATCTATTGGAAGAGGGGTAACATTTGCGGAGCATTTTGGACACTTCATTTCCCATTGACCAAGCTGCATTTGCCCTATTGATCTTGGAGGGGGATAAACATCGCCACAGTGTCTACATAGATATTTTCCTTCCCCATACACAGACATGGAGGATGCAACAATTAACTTCTTAATCCTGATCTTTTTCTCTATTATTACCTTGAGCAGGTTTGCAGTACCTAGAGAATTTGTGGCGACGTACCTAGAAGGTTCAAACAAAGACTGCCCTGAACCTACGGCAGATGCCTCATGGAAGATTACGTCAATATCAGCCATAGCCTTCTTGAGTTCATTTATGTTCCTAATATCACCTATGATAAACTCCGCTTTTGGGTTAAGGTAACCAGGTTTGTGTGAGTTTAGACCATGGACTTGTGACTCCAAGTTATCAAAGACTCGAACTCTATGCCCCAACTCTACTAAGGCGTCAACAAGATGAGAACCTATAAAGCCTCCACCTCCAGTAACAAGCGTAGTAGTCACCTAACCCACCGTAAAAACAATCATAAAAGCCCAAATATTTAAGTGTGTATCTGCCCGCGCCCGCCCGCTGCAGGTCGAAACTCGCCATTCAGGCATTTGGCTCCTTCTGTTAGTGCTTATTTGCTGTTGAGTTTGGGTTTCCATCATAGGGATTTGAGCTTGGTGGAGTCTAGCAGCACGTTCTTGATGTCAGGGGGCGTGCGCCTTAGTTACGAGCATTCCCATTCAAGGCCTTTCGTCCATTCTTGTCAAGCGTCCTTCTGGGAATTTTGCCCTGCCGCTGAAAAGGTAATCCATGGCATTCATAAAAAGATCAGCGAGCCTCACTTGCATTATGTGTGGTTTGAGATTTGCATCGCTGACTTTACGCACGTAACGTTGTACTTGAGAACGACTTTGCCAGACGTTCCTAAGACATTTGAAAAGGTCAAAAACACCGAAAACCATTGTAGCACTTTCTCTGAATCTTCTATGACTAATTCTATGCATTACGGTTAGCGCCACTAGCAGCGAAACGCTTGGCATAGTGGAAACCAAGCTACGCCATGAATAGTTTTTCAAAAGAATATAGACCAGTTCCTTTGCGAAACAACGATCCCTCAACAATCTGAACTCGATGGAAGAGGTGGTTGAACTTCCACGGTGTTGTACGCGGGAAGATGGTACTAGAACTACGCGTTTTCCATAAAGCCTGACTCGCCATGAAAGATCCACGTCGTCAATGAATCTAAGTTTAGGATCTACTAAACCTACCTTGATAAGAAGGTCTTTACGTGTGACCATCGCCGCACCGGCTGCATAGAAGACTTCAGTAATGTTAGATGGTATACAAGCACTCTTCTTCCCGAAGTCCCGTCCAAACGAAAGTCCCCAAGAGTTCATCAATCCTCCTGCGTGTTGAATTTGCAAGCTGCTAGACTTCATTAGCAGAAGGCTTTGTCCAATTCCTATGGAAAGATCGGAACACATTACTCCTACCAACTCGTTCAACCAATTTTCTTCAACAATTGTATCATTATCTAGAAAAACTAGGTATGTTCCTCGGGCATACGAGACAGCATTCCGTTTCGCCTCGCCAACGGTAGGATTTCCATGGTTTTCAACGACTCTAACTCTTGAATCTTGACCAAAAATGCTTCGTACAAAGTCAACGCTTCCATCCGATGAGCCGTTATCTACAAAAATCAATTCCAGATTGGGGTAGCTCGACTTGAGAACAGCCCGTATGCACTTATGCAGATCATAAGATAACGTCGTAATGCCATTGCGATTAAGCATAATAATCGAAACCAAGGGGAACTCCTTTTGCATGTCTTTCGTTTCCATGCTAAGGTCCAACCTGAGGTTTCGAGAATTCTGGTTGAATTTCCCAATATGAAAAACCGATTAGACCTTCCTCGGATAAGACCTCAGACTCAGGTAATTCTTGGTCTTTAACCCAAACATCAAGGCTTGAATTGTTTCTGACGATTTTCAGTTGAGTTATCTTTAAATTATTGCGATCCTTCCAATCAAAAATGAGTCCTATGTAGCCCAATTTGTCGGGTTTGATTGTCAGGGGCCTTACGTGGAATTCTACGGAGAAATTATGTGCAAAATCGACGGGAAAAGAAAGCCCTCAACTGATTGATCCATGGTTGTGTAATTGGATTCAATTATATCGGTTGTAATCGCCCAACTCCCAGTGAATAGTGACTACGTTATTCCACGGGCACTTAGGCTTTCGATTTTCTAGTTCCAATCGAGTACGACGACCTCGTTTCCAAAAGCGTCGGATAACTGTGCGATTGTTATGAACTTGTCTCTCAACTTTGTCTTTAGAGAAAAGTATATACTTTCGTCGCCATAGCTGTAAGAGCTCAAGACGATATATACGGTAGAGACATTTGATCTTAATCCTTCAGTCTCTTCTATGTATTTGGCAGAATATTGAAGAAGACCAGAAACTGCAAGTTCGGGGGTAGCAAAAAGTAAGGAGTAAAAGTAGTCGCCTTGCGGGTTGTAAGGTTCCAAGTACAGAGCATAAGGATTAAGATATCCGACTGCACCTGAACCAGCAAGTCTAGTGTTAAAATCTCCTAGCACAACATAAGGCGTACTGGCTATCTTGTCGATTAATAGAACACTCTGATATTCCAGCATCGTAACCCTTCCATGCCTGTTTTCGGAACGGGGGTATGCATAGAGAACGCCTCCTACAGAGTTAAACGTCACTACCAGAAGCACCAGAAGAAAGGCAAAGCGCTTCATTCCAAAACTGTACGTTCGACGAGCGGTAGAAAGGATCACCTTGATTACATATTGACCACCCATAAGACCGTCTACTAGGTATATGAGAAAAGGCCCCAAAGACAAGTACATGAAGATATGTTCTCGTCCAGGTATGAAAGGAGGATTATTGACGACAGTTATATCTATTACAAAACTAACAAATGAAAACAACGATATGCAAACAAGAAGGAAAGCAACTCTCCTAGTCAAAGAAGTACATTTGGCCCGATTTCGCAAGAATAGAAATAGGCCAAAAAGACTTAAAGTAAAAAACAGGCCGCCAACAACCCAAGATACTGCGTTCTGAGGTGACAGATCTTGAGTTACAGTGGTTGCCAAATAGTCTAAGAAATCCGTGATTGAAAAGTTTTCCAGACCAAAAGATGTGGTGCGATAATAAAACAAATACGACACTGGCAAGGCGACCAGCGCTAAAAAGAATATGCATAAAGACAAGAGTCTCCATTTGATATGTCTATGTGGATGAAAATAAAAATGAAGGGCTAGAGCTATGCCAGTGGTTGAAAATGCAAATATTCCTGGGATATAGTGAACAAAAGCTGTAGAAAAGGCAAAAAAAATCGCAAAAACGAGGGACTTGTTGTCATTTGTGTATAGCCAACGGAAACACATGTACATATTTAGTGTGAACAGAGCTACTCCAAGTCCATTAGCCCATGGAAAAGCACCGTATATGATGCAATTGACACTTGATACAACTAGGATTGTGACAAGCAATGCGTTTGATTTGTTATTGGATTGACTGATGGAACGAGTTATCTGGAATATAGTGACGGTTATTAGGAGGGCGCTTAATACTGGAACGATCCAAGCATTGATGACTAAGAGATCCAGCGATGACATCTTGGAGAGCAATACATTAGAGGTGTACTTTAGACTTTTTTCCAAAGACTGAACAAGTGCCGAAATAGAATAATTCGTGGAGTGCAAGAGATTGGGAATGTTGAAAACACTATTAACCAATGGAGAGTTTCGTTCTATAGCCCTTGAGAATGCAAGGTCATACCAAGAGTTGTCACCACCAGGTTGAGGTTCAGAGACTACAGCCACTAATGACCTAGAGAGCAAAGCATGTAATATGGTGAAAATCAAACAAAATGACTCTGAGCGTACACGGATACAGACCAAAACAAGAAGTAGACTTTCAATTGCAAAAGCAAACACAAAAGAGCAGTTTAACGTTGTCCATGGGCTATAGTAGATTGGTGTTCTTGCACGAATCATTATCACGATTGAGGTTATTACGGAAACAATGTACAGACCAATAAGCGCGAAAAGATTTGCAGGCAGGTTAAGTAGCTTGTATTTAATCTGTCTGATATAGCTAAAGATGCTTTGCCTCCTGATATGTCTCACGAACAAACTGGAAATAACATATATGCAGAGGAGAAAAACGACAATGATGGTATCGCCAGATACGGAAAAAGCTAAAGCGACTCTTGATACTATCGATAAGCTCGAAAGCAGTAACGCAATACCGATGCAGGTTTTCGAAATCACATCAAGATCCGAAAAGAACTTGCAACCAAAGCCATAGCCAAAGGTTAAGAAGTAAAGCGCTATTATCGACACACCAATAAGCCAAGATTTTAAGTATAGAATATTAGCTGAGAGTATGATAGTAATAACCCCATTAATCAAGATTTGCTGAAATGAGCCGCAGAACGTCACCCAATTTGTTGAACGTGAATTGATGTTGCTATCCATTCTGGTCACTTAAGACATTTGGAAAATCGTGTTTCCAGTCTGGATAGGGAATCGATCTCTCTAGCAAGAATTGTTGCTGCTACTGAAATACTGAAATGCAAATGAACATGGCAACGAGCATTTTCGCCCATCCAATGAGTGAGTCTTGCATTAGATAGTAATGTTTCCAAAGCGGAAATTAAACTATGTGTTTCTCGTGGATCCACAATGAGCCCGTTGTATCTTGGCTCAAGAAGGTCTTTTGATATGCAGCCCCGCGCAGCTATGACTGGTATTCCACACGCCATATATTCCAGTGAGCTAAGAGGTATAGCTCCATTCGGAGCATTCATAGGACCAAATGCGATATGACCAAGCGACAAAACCTTTACTATATCCTTGTGGGACACATCCTCCAACACCATCACATAGTCTCCAAGCTGGAAAAACAGTACCAGCCTCCTCAATTCGGATTTATGTAATTCTCTACCAATAATAACCAAGCGGATATCCTCCCTTTTTTCCGCAACTTCTCGGAAGGCACTTAAGATGGATGTTATTGGCTGACCTTCTAGTGCATGTGATGAACCTTCCACTAGGAGAACAACTCGTTTACCTTCAAGTCCCAGTTCTCTTAGGAAATTGCTTTTGCTTCTCATGGGTTTGAACACATGCGTATCAACAGTATTAGGAAGAATGACAATCTTTCCTTTGCACTTGTAGAATTGCTTGAGTATGGTTTTTTGTTCCGAGCTAACGACAGTTATCGTTCTGGCCCTTCTGAAAGACAAACTGTTGAATAGAGTCGTAATAATTAAGCTCGAGGCCCTCCGTATGAAACCTGGACAAGGTGGATAAATGAGATCATGGCATCGTATGATGAGCGGGAGCTTGAAGATAGCGGAGATAAGATAGCCGCAGAAACTGGCAATATGAGCCGGGTGATACATAGCGATGACAGCTCTGGGGTTTCTTCGTTTAAGGATCTGTCTTGCAATTCGAATTGTCGAAAAATATCCAATGATTGAACAGAGGTGGAAAAGCACATTTGGTTGATCTCTATCTGGAAATGATTCTGCCCTAGCCACATCTTGCAGAGTCATGCATTCGTATAGCAGAGGGCTGCCGAATAGTCTTCTTGGCCCTAGCACAATAGCTTTATACCCGCTTTGGATCAGCGCGGCTACATCGTTTCGTTGGGCTATTGAGGCTGAGCTATTGCCAAAGAAGTAGTTGGCAACTATCAGAACCGTCGATTGCCTTTCCATTTGAGCCACAAGCTTGTGTCAATATTATGTCTCTGTAGCTTCATCAAATATCCTCTTCAGCTTCTCATTTCTGTTGTTGACGGAAAACTTCCCCTCTTCAACTTCTCGCCTAGCGGCCTTTCCCATCCTTCTTCGTAATCCTTCATCCTCTACCAAGATGCTCGTTTTCTCCACAAGTTCTTTTACCACTTCAGGATCCGTGGTCTTAATAGCTCTCATAAATTTGGAAGTGGAGTTGTAGTTCCAGTTAGGAATGAAGTTCTCTACGTAATATGGAACCTTCTTGGATTTTTTGATAACGAATCCTGTCTTGCCATTCTCCACCATCTCGGTGTTAGCCCAAACATCGGTAGTTATTACAGGCAATTCATAACTCATTGCATCCAAGATAGCAAGACCAGGAGTGGAGTGCGAAGGAAACAGGAATATGTCGGCCGTTTTAAATTCCCGTTCAAGTTGCTCCGATGAGATAATGGTGTCAATCAATTTCACGTTGCGTAACCCACTATACCTAGTCTTCAACTCCGAAGGAGAGTCCGATCTTATGACCAATTCTAGGTTCGGATATCTCTTATGAAGAATGAGAAACGCTTCGACAACCTCTTTTCCGCCTTTATATTCAAATTCTCCTGGAATATTTGACGAACCAACAAAAAGTAATTTGACCTTTCCTTTGTTATCGTAGTCCTTGATAAAGTTCTTACTGTGCACTGCCAGCCGGACAGTTTCAACTTTAGGCGTGAAATCTTTGCAATCAAGGTTAGATAACACAGTTTTCTTCCCTGCTTCGGTCCAGCAGATAATCCTTTTACAATATTCTGAGGCCAGAACCTTTTCAATAAACCTTCTAAACCTCTTAAGATGTTTGATATTATAACCCGCAAGCTGAGTTACGAACTCTAGATCCACTATCCATGGCTCTTTCCGAAAGACGAGATGTCCAGTTGCGTAAGTTAAAGCTGTGCCATCCGGCGGTTTCTTTAATCTCTCTAAATGAGCCTTGGCAAGATTTGGCGGGAATATCTTGCCCAATACTCTTGACTGAAAGGAGTAAATAGCGTCAGTCCCGCTCGCAATATAAGAAATTTTGTCCCAAGTTGATTTCGGAATGACAAACTGATAGCCTGATGGGGGGTCTAGTAACAACTCTTTGTAAAGTGAATGCATCTTTCCAGCTACGTCGAGATAGACCTTTTTCACTTGTCCGCCGGGCTTAGTTATAAGAATAAGTGACAGCCCCTTCACCTTAAGTCTATTTTTCTTGCATGCGTATTAGACTCACAAAGCCGGTCAACATTATTCATCAAAGATGAGCTGTTTTCGGACTGAAGTTGTCTCTCTCGTAAACCATCGAAGGAAAGATTTCAATTCTAACGCCATTTTGGGGCCTACAAGCGAGAAAAACGGCCCAGCGAAACAAGAAGCTATGGAGAGAGGATCATGATAGCCCCATTTGATGAGCCCAAGCATCTTTGCTTTTGCATAGTTAGCTCTTGTTGCTTTCCATTTCTTCCCTCTAACTATGGAATTACTTGTTTCTCTAAGAAACAGAACAAAATTCGGCAAATTGGTACAGACATAGCCCAAAGAGATCAGTCGCATCCACAGCTCATAGTCCTCAGCGCCGAATAACGTAGGATTGTAAAGACCTACATATGCAAGAATTGATTTCTTGAAAGTCACTGAACTGTGAATGAAGGGATTGTGTACCATTATCGTTTTTTTTATCGTTTGGGCGTCTGTCGGAGGAGTCAACTCACCAACAGTTCTTCCTTGTTCATCAATAACATAGGCCCATCCTCCAACAAAATCTATCTTCTCTTTTTCAATAGTTTCTATCTGCAGTTCCAATCTATGAGGAAGACTAATATCATCCCCATCCATTCTGGCGATGTACTCCCCCCTTGCAACTGAAATGCCAGTGTTTAATGCTTCTACAAAGCCCTGCCTTTTGTTAACTTTTATTTGAAGACGTCCATCATTTTTGAATTTCTCAAGAACATTGAGCATTGCCTCATCGAAAGGTGGTTCCATTTCATCTACAATTAACAGTAACTCAAGACTTGTCAGAGTCTGTCTCAACACACTCTCGATGCTTTTTTCCAGGAATGTGGGGTTGCACCTGTGAATTGGCATTACAACTGAGACTAAAGGGTTTTCCATTTCAACCAGCGTGTAACTTATTCTTTACTTCTGTTGCAACACAAGTATCCAAGTACCATCTGATCGTTCTGTTTAACCCTTCCTTGAAATCAGTCTTCGCTTCAAACCCAAATTCTTCTCTGGCTTTACTCGTCTCGAGGCATCTTCGAGGCTGGCCGTCTGGCTTCGAAGAGTCCCAAACAATTTTCCCCTCATATCCAACAAGTTCAGCTATTAAATTAACCAGTTCTTTTATTGTGATTTCCCTGCCCACACCCAAATTAATAGGAGCTGGTTTGTCGTATTTCTCAGTGGCTAAGAGAATGCCTTCAGCTGCATCTTCCACATAGAGAAACTCTCTAGAAGCTCTACCCGTACCCCAAACGACAACTTTGCTTCTTCCCTCCAACTTTGCGTCTACGATCTTCTTGACGAGTGCTGGTGTTACATGCGAATGCTCTGGGTGAAAATTGTCTCTTGGGCCATACAAGTTAACAGGCAACAAGAAGATGGCGTTAAAACCATACTGCTGTCTATAAGCTTGCGCTTGAACCAGCAGAACTTTCTTAGCAATCCCGTAGGGTGCACTTGTTTCTTCTGGATATCCATTCCATAGATCCTCTTCTCTGAAGGGAATCGGAGCGTACTTCGGATATGCGCATACTGTCCCTATGGCGACAAATTTTTGTACTCCTTCCTGTCTTGCAGCCTCCATTAGTTGAATCCCCATTATGGCGTTATCATAGAACAAGGTTGCAGGATAATTCCTGTTAAACCCTATACCTCCAACCTTGGCAGCTAGATGAATGACAATGTTCGCACCATCAACAGCTTTTACACAGTTTTCCCATTTTCTCAGATCTATCTCGTTGCTTCTGGGAACTCGGATGTTTCTAAGATCTACTCCTCTCTCCTTTGTCAGCTTCTCAACTATGAAAGAACCCAAGAACCCGGCTCCACCAGTCACCAATATCTTCTTATCCGCCCAAAACCCCATCTTAATCTCCCTTCCACCACCTATTCAAGAATGTCTTTTCCAAGATTTCATCGCCTTTACCAATGGGTTCTAAACCTATCTTACGCATGTCGGCATCGACCATTATCTTCACTAAATCTTCAAATCTGATCTTCGTCTCCCAACACAGCTTCCTTTGAGCCTTTCTTGGATCGGCAATTAACTCTTCAGTCTCCGTGGGCCTAAAATATCTAGAATCAATCTCTACGGATTTTTCAAAAGAAAGACCAGCATAGGAAAAAGCCTTTTCAACGAACTCCCTAACCGAATGTCCTTCGCCAGAACCTATCACGAAATCCTCCGGTTCGTTGAGCTGCAAGATCTTCCACATAACCTCCACATACTCCGGAGCATATCCCCAGTCCCTTTTTGCATTAAGATTGCCCAAATAGAGAACTTTTTGCTTTCCAGCCAAAATGCTTGCTATTGCACGAGTTATCTTTCTTGTAACAAAAGTTTCACCCCTACGGGGCGATTCATGATTAAACAGAACACCATTACAAGCAAACAAATTGTAACCTTCCCTACAGTTGACCGTCGTCCAATACGCATGAACTTTAGCAATTGCATAAGGGCTCCTTGGTCTAAAACGCGTTTCTTCATTTTGAGGAGATGGAGAATTCCCAAACATTTCACTGCTGGAAGCTTGATAAAACTTAATCTTATTTCCACTTCTTTTGATGGCTTCCAAAATCCTCGTAGTACCTAGAGCAGTAACATTTCCAGTGTATTCTGGAATATCAAAACTCACTCGGACATGGCTTTGAGCCCCCAAATGATAGATTTCATCTGGCTTTATGTTGTAGATCATGTCGGATATTTGCTCAGAATCCGAAAGGTCTCCATAGTGAAGAAAGAGCTTTGCGCCAGGTTCATGAGGATCCACATAAATATGATCTACCCTAGAAGTGTTAAAAGTGCTAGCTCTTCTAATGATTCCATGCACTTCATAGCCTTTCAAAATTAGGAATTCTGCCAGGTAAGAACCATCTTGTCCGGTTATTCCAGTAATGAGCGCCTTTTTCATAACTACTGCCTAATCATCTTCTGTCCGAAACTGAATTATGCAAGCTGCTCCCGCAAAAATCCTGATTATTCTTTCGCCAGCATGGCCGCCACTACGAGGATTTTCCCAATGGTCATCCACATTAAGATTCAAATAATCTAAACGCCCAATGAGATCTAGGTACTTCAACTTCGATTTCAAGCATTCCCCACTTTGCCTCGTTAACACCAGTCTCAATTTCATCGTCGTAGATTTCTATCATTTGCTGTTTGTCTTTCTTGCAAGCCTTGAGATTGCATACAACGTTATGGCCGTTGATAGACAGAAGAAACCTATCATCAGGAACCCTATCGAAGCCAAAGCGATGTTCGTCGTTATTTGATGTTCTACGGCGTAGATCTGCAGCATCCACATTCCGAATGCGGCTCCGGCGATGAGGCATAGTATGCCTGGTATCCCCAGCATTATTAGGGGCTTATCCTCGATCACGAGTTTAAGAATGGACCCTACGACGTCTAACCCGTGCCTCACCGGGTTGTGCGTGGACGTTTCCACTTCTGTTTGGTACTTGCAGGAACACGGGACCTCGCAGATCCTAAGCCCCTGCTTTGTAGCGTCCATCAAAACCTCAACGCTAACTCCCATCCCATTCTCAAACATGGCCAGCTTTTCCAAGGACTTCCGATTGTAGGCTCTGAATCCGCTTTGTGAATCCAAGATACCACGATTCGACCCATTGTTCACAAGTTTTGTAATCAGCTTTATGCCAGCCCTGCGGTACCATGGAATGGCGTACGCGAGGCGCCTGTCTGCAAACCTCGAGCCGATGGCAATGTCAGCAACGCCGTCAACAACGGGCTTCACAACGTTCGAAATCTCAGCGGGATTATGCTGGCCATCACCGTCCAACGTGACGAGGACATCAGCATCCAACTCCTTAGCACGCTTGAACAATGATTGGATCGCCGCACCGTAGCCCAAGTTCCTCGCATGTCTGACCACAGTTGCACCCACACGCTCAGCTATGTCCGCCGTCATATCCGTCGAGCCATCATCACAAACAACAACCTCATCAACACATCGGCTGGCCTGCAAAACCACCTTCGCTATGGTTTTCTCCTCATTGAAAGCTGGAATACAAGCAATTATAAACGGCTTATCTTCAACACCAACTGCAACTCTACGAGTTGATGTCTCAGGCCCCTTCATGTCCTGAACATTTCCGGCGTATGCATGTAGCTTATCGTTAGAAATTGTATAAAGCCCTCATCCCGAGGCCAGTTCTCAGCATGCCCGTAGCCCCAAGACGTGGCAACCAAGCTCAGCTTCCGAGCAAGGGGCACTCCAACACGGTTCTTCAAACATGAGATCTGGCTCTCTGCAACCACGGAAAGCTTCTTCAAAATAGAACTCAACACATTCCTCAACAGCGGACTCCGCACTGTTTCCACTATCCTTATCGTCAGGTCAACCTGCGCACGCTCTATCCTCGAAAGCCACTTGAACCAGACTCTGCGTCGAAGAGCCACTCTCTTCGCGTTGATCAATTCCATGCGTGATACATTAAAGACAACCATGGATGCCTCCTCCGCGTGAAAGACGTATCAGAAGCACGAGGCTTATAAGATTTGTCAAACGTCCAACAGCCAAAAAACCCCACTTCAACCCCATGCAAAAGGAAAGCGCGTGCCATGTATTCCAGCTGCTAGTCCCAAGTGCACCCCACCTGAACGTCTTTGAAAACTGCGGCTGCAGGCTACGAGGCTAACGAACCCAATTCTCCTGAAAGCACGTTGGTTCGGCTTTATTCAGACACTCTTGTACACTAATCAGAAGCGCGGTTAAGACTAATCTGGAAAAGCCCAGTTTTAGGTACATGAAACTTGGCGATTTCATAGTGAAGCACTCGTGCGTGCTAGCTTTAAGCCTAAATGCGTCAATCTCTCGAAGTGTTCATCCTTCGTTTCTAACGGTATGCCGTGGGACATTGCTGTTGCAGCTATGAGTAGGTCGACGTCTGGTACTAGTGTGCCTTTCTCTTTGAGCTTGTGGTATAGCGTACAGTAGGCTTCTACGATTTCGTTGTTTAGGTTTAACACGCTAAAGCTTTCTTCGAGTAGCTCTTTGACTTTGGCTCTTTTGTCTGCTTCTAATCCTCTTAACACTTCGATAAGTGTCATGATTGAGATGGCTCCGACTTCATATCTTCGCTCTCGGAGCAACTGCACTACCGCGTCTGTGTCAAGCAGGTTCATCTGAACGCGAACCTTTCCTTGAACTCTTCACTGGATTTGATTATGGCTTTCAAGTCTTCTTCCGTGAGCGTGCTGGCCAACTCGTCAAATGCATTCTTACTCTTCAACCTCTTAACCTCGGCGTACAAGTTCAGCAGAAACTTACCCCACTCATCTCTGCCCTTAGCCTTCTCCAAGAGCTTTTTGACATCAGCCGGAACCGAGATTGTTACATACTCCCCCAAAGATACCACCATGTAACTATGTAACTGCATAATGACTTATAATCTTTTCTTCACAATTGCCATTCTTGATTCGGCTAATCCTTGTGCCTTCTGCTGCGTGTGGAATTCCAGTCGTCTTTTTTCCTGCGATTTCGACGAGCGCGCGCATTTGTCGTTACTTGACGAAGATCACGTTTTCCAGTTTTTTGAAGTGTTCGTCCCCTGTTATTACTTTGGCCTTTTTTGCTGTCCCGGTTGCATAGACTATGGAGTCAGCCAGTCCCCATCCGGTGATCTTCTTTTTCATGACGACATCCATCTTTGCAGATTCTATAGCGATTGCTTCGTCCAGCGGAGAAATTGCGCTCCTTTCCTTGATGAAGATTCTTTGTTTTTCTGCCAGTTCCTGGTTTTCTGTTTTCAGGGTTTTTGCGTAGATTTCTGCTAGAGCTATTGTTGGCGTTATTTTTTCGTCGGTTTGTTCGATTATGGCTTCGACTTGTTTTCCTGCTTTTGTTCCCATAAAATATTCTATCCAAGCGTACGAGTCGATTACGTATCTCATGATCGTTCCCTGTGGTCTCGCAGGTCGGCTACGTCTGTTTTTTTCATGGTTCCGAACATGCTTTCTTTTGTTGTTAGGTATTCGACGAGAATTTTGTTTATTAGATTCGAAGCGTTTCTGGCTCCTGCCTTTTCTTTGATGGCTTGATACACGTCTTCTCTTAGGAAAATTGTTGTTTTCTTCGCCATAATCATCGCCGTAAACGTCTATGTATACGTCTATGCATACTTCCTTTATATATATTTCTGCATACATGCACGCATTAAACACAGGAGAGCTTGATTGAAAGAGTGAAGTGAGGTTGGTATTGGATTCCCACTGAAATCAAAGATATCTGGGATTTCTTGGAAAAGGACAAGAACTTTAAGGTGATTTCTGCTCAGACTGCTGCTTCTTTCTGGAATAACGACTTTGTTCACAGGGATGTTTACGTCTTGAAGGTCAAAGACAGGTCGTATGGAAAGGCGTTGAAGGAATTCGCAAAGAAAAAAGGCTGGAACGTTGAAGCGGAATATTCAAAGGATCCCTCAAAGCGCGCACGCTTTAACAACTTCACGCCAAGAGAGCAGAGGGAGCCTCGATAACTACCTCAACCTTTTTTCCTCTAACCTTACCATGAAGAAGCTTTGCTTTGACTTCCAAATAGCCTTCTATGGCTTCCTTGATGTTTTTTAAGGCTTCCTCCCTTGTTTCGCCTTGAGTGGCTACTGGAAGCTCCAAACACTTAACTACGAAGCCACCCTCCTCAGCAGGCTGCAAAACAACCGTGAACTTGCGGGTAACCATAAAACCACCAGCAATACGATATTTGCGGCATCTATATGAACCTATCTTCAATGCTAAATTACTACGAGGGGAACCGTACTGAATTGTGGTTTTTGAGATTTTTGGAATCCTTTCTAGCGCGCGAAGGTGCAACCATACTACAGCCTACTCAAACAAAGAACCCATCGCGCTTCAAACGTACCACGCGCGAGGAGCATTTCCCCAATAAGACGTTGACGCTTGGCTTCACACGCGACTCAACCTTCTCGCCTTGGTGGTCGCCGCGTTCCATGCGAAAGTCACTTAACGGCCAACATAGTCGCACATTGCGAAAGGTACCCGCAAGACCTTCAAGATGGGCCTTATCCGGATAGCTGAACTATTGCGGAAAAAGCGCGGTGAACTATACTACGACCCGTCCCAACATAGAAAAATCACGCGGCAAACATACACGGTTTGACACGTCGGTTTAACAGCTCAAAAAACAAGGTCACCTGCACTTTCTATCACGCATGAGAGGCGCACTACGTGAAGCATATCCTTTGTCTCGCTCTATTCTGTTCTGGCCTTCCAGCGGCAGAAGACTGCGCTGTTGACTTCACAACGACCACGGCTCCAACCAGCCCACAATTGCCGCCTAAACATGCGGAACCTGCTACAAGAGAGACAACCTGCGTTCCAACGAGGTTTTGACGTTTGTCGGCAGGAATCCTCTAACGATCCTCCAAGCTGAAACCGCCTTTCCCCTCATCAACATGAGAGCCCTAGCATCGCGGGTAAGCGGGACAGATGCAGTCTCTTGACACAGGAATTGTGCCCCAAAGTGCGACTTCTGACTATAGTAGAAGTGCGTTGGGTCAGAAGGTGTTGACCCCATGGAGACGTATCTGAACCCATGCTCTTCAGCCCATCTAATGATGTTCCAACATAAATAGGGCATGACAGGATGTCTGGCTAAGCTGAGCTCCCGATCAATCCCAATATAGACTAGGTAGACTGTCTTCCCAAAGAAAAAAGAGGCAGTTCCGCCCAAGACGCTTTTACCTTGAACGAGCCAAACACGAAACTCATCTGAAGGAATCATGCTCCGCATGTTCTGGAAAAACTGGTAGGGGTATGCAGGAGCCCGAACATGCTTCATGTTGTCGCAATACAAGGAGTAGAACTCTTTCAAGCCCGAACTTGAGCTTATTTCCTCCACTTTGAACCCATCTTTCTCGAATCGCCTGATCTTCTGACGAACCCAACCTTTCATTTCCTGCCACACGAACTCTGGCGGAGTAGCCTTCAAGTCTGTTTCAGCTATTCCCTTGCTCCGGTCTACGAAGGTAGAAGGCATTCCTAAAAAAGGTCCAGGCACACTACCCTGGAAACAGATTTTGACATAAGAAATCTCATTGTCAAGACAGTATCCAATCAAGAAATCACGCAGCGACCTAATTCCCTCGATCAGATAGTCATTATTGAAAATGGGACCGCCGTAGTCCGAATTTGGCAAAGAAGCATATATTCTAAACCTCCCAACGGCCGTAATGAAGCCCGGACAAACACCAACGATCCTTCGTTGATCTCTAACGGTGAGATAAGCAGGAACAAAGCCAAAGGTTCCCTGAATGACTCTTTTCCATTCCAGAGTATGATAAAACGTGGCCGTAGGCATGGCCTTCACGAAATCTTGCCATTCCTTCTCGTCTCTCAACTCTTCAACGTACATGTGAAATCACAAAACTGCGCACATTGCCAAAAGAGTTGGTCTCACCTACTAATAAGCGTCCAACGCGCCCTATTTCATTCTTGCGGAGCCGAACAATAGAAGCAAGTTCTACTCCTCAAGAGAAACAGAAAAAAGGGCTCTTCGACTGTTGCCAGCGCCGGTCGGAGGTTCATACGCATCCCCAAGCGCACTTACGTCGATCATTGCCCGATAGTTGCAACTATTCCTACAGGAAAAGCTGCAACTAATAGGCAACCCAAGCAAACATAGAACACTATATATTTCGCGTAAGCTGAAGACATGAACCCTGAAAAGTGCAGATTACCATTGCACAAGCGTGCGCTTCTTCCGACCCTCGTGATCATAGCGTACTCTTGAAGAGATCTTCTTCCCTCGACATATACAGTTCTTCGACCCTGTGTTTTTCACACTCGGCTACGACGTCACCTAAGCCCCTGAAAATGACTACGGGCCTCGCCTCCTTCCCCTGCCCCATCAGCAGCTCTGCTGACGCTGCTATTTCATCAACAACTGCTATGTTCTTCACTTTGAGAATTTGCCCAAACAAGTCTTTTTTCCCTCTGTAGTCTCGAAATGGTCTAAGTCCAGCGAAGCCGATGGCAAAGTTCACCTGAGCCCGCCTGAAAGGACGACTGTAAGTATCGCAAATGATCACCGCGACATTCTTGCCTATCAGTTCCCTGATCTCTAAACGGCACTTCTCAGCTGATCTATCCGGGTCTTCGGGGAGAAGTGCAAAATTATCCCTCCCTTGAACGTTTGACTTGTCTATTCCAGCATTAATGCAAATCAAACCGTGTTTGTCCTCAACCAGCAACGTTTCACGAGAAGCTTTCACTACCCTTTTTGTTTCTCTCAGAACCAACTCAATCAGCTTAGCACTCTTGCCGACAACTTCTGCAAGCTTCTCAGCCCTTCCAGAAGGAACGACTTCTCCGAGTTTCACTACCCGTCCTTCGGCCTTAGAAAATATTTTCTGGGCAACAGCCATTACGTCTCCATCCTCAAGTTCCAGACCATTCTTCGAGGCAACATCCACAATCATCTTCGCTATGTCGTCGCCTGCTTTTATCAACGGAAAATCTTCCAAAGCCAAGGCCGCAAAGCTCTTCAACCATTCTTCCTCCGCAAACGTCAAGCTGAGCATAGTATTCCTGCTCCGTTAAATCCCTTACCTGCTGAACTGCCAGAAAACCTGCTGACGCTATGAATAATGAAGTCTTATTCAGAATTCATAATGCTTAAGCTGAAACAGGGCAGAGGTTTATGCACGATAACACGTAGTGAGGTCGCATGGCCATGAGCAAACCGTTTAAGTTAATAGCCATCATGCTAGGCCTAGTCATAATCTGTTCCTTTTTCCCTCTTAGGGTTCCAATCCGAGAAGCAAGGGCAACATACGTAGAAGGCCCGATCGACAAAAATACAGTTTGGACTCTCGTTGACAGCCCATTCGTCGTCTCCAACGACATCACAGTCTATTCCGGCGTAGCTTTGACGATAGAGCCTGCAGTCGAGGTAAGATTTGGGGGCAACTTCTCATTAATCATAAAGGGTACTCTCGTTGCAGAAGGAACTGAACCCGAAAACATCAAATTCACTTCAAATAGCCTTAACCCCGAGCCTGGAGACTGGGGAACCATATGGCTACGCAGTCCTGAAGCATCTGCAGTGCTAAGCAACTGTGTAACCGAGTACGGGACAAACGGGATCCTGTTGGAAAATGGAAATCTAGTCTTGAAAGACAGCAGGGTTCGATTCAATTCTGAAAACGGAATCACAACGATAAGCGGAAATGCTGAAATCGATAACAACAGCATTGAAAATAACACTGCAAGCGGCATCGACATCGAAGAACCCATCGGAGTTTCCGTCTATGATAACAATTTGACTTCAAACTATGACGGGATCAAACTGACTGGAAACCTCACTTCACAAAACCTAATTCAGCGAAACTGCTTCTCCAACAACACGCACAGCGGCATATCTCTTGGAGCTCCAGTCGACGACGATACTTCAATCATCAACAACATCCTCTCCGCCAACGGATTATATGGACTCTACGTGTCAATCAACGCAAGCACACGCATAGCCCACAACTACATTTTGAACAACTCAGTCGGGATATTCTACGAAGCTGGAGAAGCCCATGAAGCCCATTTCAACGACATCATCGGCAACGGAATAGGTATGGACGTTTCCAACGGCGCGTCTGTCGATGCCAAGTACAACTATTGGGGCGACAGAAGCGGACCCAACCACAAAATGCTGAACCCCGGAGGAAAGGGAAATCCTGTTGGAGACGATAGCCCGCATCCACACGGTCCTCCTGACTTGAACTTCATCTTCTTCCTCACTGCACCGATAGATCACGTCAACGAGCTGCCCCATGCAAGCCTATGGGCGGACAGGCTCACGGTTGCGCCAAACCAGAACGTCACGTTCGTAGGCACCAACTCACAAGACGAAGGAAGCATCGACCAATACAACTTCACCTTCGAAGACGGAAAAAGCAGCGGATGGACGACACTTACGATCTTCTTTCATAACTATTCCTCCACCGGAACTCGCATCGCAAGTCTGGTGGTGAAGGACGACTTCAACGAAACCAGCTCAAATGCAGCTCAAGTGATGATAGATGTTGAAAACCGAGCTGCTCTAAGCGTAGCTCTCTCACTCAGCAACACGACTGTAAGTCGCGGCGAAAACGTTACAGCAACTGCATACGTCTCTAACGACCTAGGACCTGTGGAGAACGCAAATGTTGAATTCTATGCCACGAAGGGCGAAAGCTTCTATCCACTGTCAGGTTCAACAGACTCAACAGGGCACTTCACAACGACGTTTACGGCCCCAAATGTCACTGACGCAACCGACGTGAGGATCTTTGCAAGAGCCAGCAAAGGCGGTTATGCCGATGGATCCGACTTTCAATATGTTAAGGTGTTGCCACCGCTTAATGTGCAGGTGGTTGCCCAACCACAGACTATAATGTCGGAAGAAGATGCCGCACTCGCAATGAGCGTGCTTGACGCCTACGGACAACCAGTCGCAGAAGCACAGTTAACGCTGGAGACAGATGGCGGCAGCATATCGCCTAGCTCAGCTATGACAGATCAATCAGGCAACGCGAATTTCACGTTTGTCGCTCCGTTAGCACTTAGCCAATTTACCGTTACGATCAGTTTCAGGGCCCAAGAAGCCGACTACGCTGACGGCTACGGCCAAACAACCATAATCATCGAACCAAAAGAACTCAACTTGCAAGTCAGTGTCGAGCCTGCACTGATCATATCTGAAAACACGACAATCATAACCGCAAATGTGGCTTACAACTCAAACCCAATATCGGAAGCAAACGTGACAATCTCGTCAGACGCAGGAGGAACATTCTCCAACGCGACCCAAACAACTGATGAAAACGGTGCAGCTCAATTCATTTACACTGCCCCACAATTGACAACGCCTCAGTATCTAACGGTTACCCTCAACGTAACCGCAAGCAAAGCTGGCTACGTGAACGGTCAAACGCAAGCGACGCTGACTGTAATGCCAAAAACACTGATCGTCAATGTGGACGCCGAACCTAACGCCACAGTCTCTGAAGCAAATGTAAGCGTCAGTGTCCACGTGACCTATTCATATGATATGAGTCCCCTGTCGGAAGCGACAGTCACCGTAACATCTGACAGCGGTGGCACCTTCTCAAATGCCACTGCACAAACTGACGACAATGGCATTGCGGTATTCGTTTTCAAAGCGCCTCCGACCAACACACCTATGAACATTAGTATCTCAGCGCTCGCAGAGAAAACAGGATACGTGAGCGAGCAGAATCAAACAACGATTAAGGTTGAGCAGGGAGTCCTTGCCATCCGAACAGAAACAAACATACAGCCAATCACGCCTGGGGAAACAGCCATCATAACGGCATTCGCCACGTGCAACGGTAATCCGGTGGCGAACACCTCGATCACTGTGTCATCCAACTCTGGTACCTTTGATGTTCAGAACGGCATGACTGATTCAAACGGCATGTGCAGATTCGTCTACACTGCGCCTAACACAACCAAGCCATTAGTAGCCACCATGTCGACAACAGCGAGTAAAGACGGCTACGCAAATGCAGAAGGCCAACTCAGACTGGATGTTGTCCCAGGTGGTCCTCAGCAGACCGGAGGCGGACTTTCCATCATGACTTTGCTTGCAATCTTGATACCAATTG
>Ga0315280_10000362_pt1 | contig 83545 bp, 106 predicted proteins | sample YL17G06_40_MG_FD_203697 | JGI IMG/M metagenome (GOLD analysis project Ga0315280, IMG submission 203697) | Sediment microbial communities from Yellowstone Lake, YNP, Wyoming, USA - YL17G06_40 | ecosystem: Environmental > Aquatic > Freshwater > Lake > Sediment | place: USA: Wyoming | collected... | reverse complement strand
GCAGAATAAATGGAGCCTCAGTCCGTTCATGTAATTCAACGCAAGTCGGGCAGGTACGTGATAGAGGGACGTCACGGGAGATATGACGGTCTCGACATCTGGCAGACTCTCCAGTGTGGCAGGTCTTGTCTACATTATCGTAAGGCACTTACGAACCAAAAAGATGTTGCTGAAATCTTCGGCGTCTGTGTCAAAGGCGTAGCTTGGAAAGTCATTCATAATACTCGACCTGGCAGGAAGTTACGAAAATGCCAAGTGATTCGAGTTGACCGTCGTCTGGTGTAACCATGGAAAAAGCAAAATGTGTTCACAGAGCAAAGGAAATCAGCTGGTGCAACCTGAAAGCGCGTTTTTGTGACAGTCCAAGCGAATATGACCGATGTGAAGACTATGAACCCAAAACAAGAAAGAAACAATGTTAAAAACGAAGTTAATGCTCCAAATATTGTTAAAACTATAGATTCAACGTGCCGAAACACCAAAACTGTTATAAACACAAGACACCAACGCAACATCAGCTTGGAGAGAAATGCGTTGAAGACACGAAGCAAATCAGGATACATCGAACAAGTTGGAGACGGCAATATCATACGGTGTTTTGATGATCAAACTGAAATACTTGCGGAAGATGGCTGGAAATTCTTCAGTAATTTGACAGTCAAAGACAAAGTTGCAACATTAACTGATCAGGATTCATTGGAATATTGTTTCCCTGACACAGTTATCAATGAACCTTATGAGGGAAAAATGTTACTGATTGAAACTAAGGAAATAAGCCAACTGATAACTCCAAACCACAATACATGGGTAGCTTTGAGAAGAGGGCGAAAGGAAGAATGGGTCTATGGATTTCACACGGCTGAACAGATCCAAAATAAAAGAGTCAAAATGAAGAAAAACGCAACAATATGGAAAGGAGAAGATCAAGAAGACTTTGAAATACAAGGTGTTCCTGAAGCACACAACCCAATAGAACGCTTGGCAGTAACAGTTGACATGAAAACGTGGGTGGAGTTCCTTGGATACTTCTTGCCAGAAGGATCTACATTCATAAGAGGATATTACTATTCCAGCAGAATTGCGCAATCAAAAACAGCGAACCCTACGAAACATGCTACCATTGAACGCTGCCTATCAAAAATGCCTTTCAAATTTGTTCCGGATGAAGATGGCTTTCATTGCACCTCAGTCAGATTGGCGAAATACCTAAAACGATTCGGACGTTCAGCAGACAGATACATTCCTAAAGAAATAAAGCAACTGCCCCCTGAATTACTGCGTCAACTTTTTGATGCTTTGATCGTGGGTGACGGAAACATTGTGAAAGGAAAGCCAACCGCTTATTTCACTGTTTCTAAGAAATTAGCGGATGATGTACAAGAAATTCTGTTGAAAATGGGATTAGCAGGTAATGTATCAGTAATCTGCGAAGCAGGAAAGGTCAACGGTAAAATCAAAGGTAAACCAGTGACAACGACGAAAAGGCTGTACGGTGTTTATATCTTGCACGAAAAATATCATGAACCGATGGTCAATCATTCACACAGTAAGCATTCTCACTCCAAAAACAAACAGGGGCGCTACACAAACCCGTATTCATGGATACAATATAAAGGGCAAGTTGGTTGCTGCGTAGTCACTAATCACAGAGTTTACGTGAGAAGAAAGGGAAAACCCGTTTGGTCCGGCAACAGTTTTGATAAAACTCCAACAATGCGAAAGAATACAGACGTCTATTGCCCGCATTTCAGTCAGCTTGCATGGAGTCACGGCTGTCCGTTTCATTGCCTGTGGTGCTACCTTCAAGGGACCTATCGCTGGGAAAGCTACAAGACTAAGGATCATTCGGTTCCACCTAAATGGAAAAACCGTGAGGAGATCGAGAAAGCAGTGACAGCATTCTTAGTCGCGCCGAATCTGAAGCCTCATCTGCTCAATTCCGGAGAGCTTTCAGATAGTCTATGGACAGAACGAAGCAGTAGACCGTTCAGCGAACTCATCATGTCGTATTTCAAGGGCACGAAGCATAAGGTGCTTTTCTTGTCTAAAATGACGGATGTGCAGCATTTCCTTGAAAATAAGTGGCAGAAGAACGCGATCCTGTCATGGTCAATAAACGCGGTAGCCGTTGCAAACCGATATGAAAAGCGTGCGCCGGACCCAATGGAAAGGATCAAAGCTGCGAAACTGGTTTCGGATGCAGGCTACACGGTCAGAGTAAGATTAGACCCGATGGTTCCAGTGGAGGATTGGCCTCGACATTACGGCGACATTATTGGTTCGGTCTGCGAGAACTTTAAGCCGGAAAGAGTTACGTTGGGCACGCTGCGCGGGCTTGCTTCCACGATAGCAGCATCTAAAGATAGGGAATGGGTCAAATACCTTACAGAGTCAAGCAACTGGGGCAGGAAGCCTTCTCTTGAAACCAGACTGGCGATGTATAGCTTCGCTATCGAATCATTCAGGAAACGCGGCATTCGAAAAATCGCGGTGTGCAAAGACACAAAACAGATATGGAACGTTCTCAAAACGAAGTACGGCTTAGATTACCATAAAATGATGTGTAATTGCCTGCCATAACCTTCAACGCGCCGAGCCTAATGTCTTGCAAGGTCTGAGCGTATCTCTCAAGAACATTCAGAACGAACCGTCAAGGTTCGCCTTGCAAGACAGGCAAATCGGCTCTCTCCAACTGAATTTGTCTTCACTGTCTTTTCAGTTTACTCTAAACAGAAAAAGGAGGAGCGGGCCAATTTGACGGTCGGAACCCGACTAAGCCCGCTTGACTCGAACCCGTCTATGCGACGACAAAGGGCTTACTTGTTTCTCTTTCTTGTTCTGGCAGCTTTCTTTCCTGCCGCAACGTATTGAGCGTGGGTCATCTTTCCCTTGCGATGTCCCTTGGCTTTGCCTTTCTTGGCTCTGCTTTTAGCGGTGCCCTTCTTGCCGTCTGAACCCCAACGAGTTCGCGCTGCTTTCTTTCCAGCAGCAACAGCTTGCATGTGTGTCATGGGCATTTTTCTTCAGCCTCTAATAGTATAATACGCAGGTGTGCCGGGAAACAAGGACGCTGAAACTATGAATTGACTAACGAACCAGATTGAGACTATGAAATGAACAACGGGGTGTTTTTTTAGGTTTAGTCCATAGCACGTGTGCCCATCTCTTTTTGGACTTCTATGAAGTCCGTTGTTGACTCAATATGAACGACGCGAACAGGAATGTTTAGGTGCTGAAGAATGTCAAAAGTTGCCTTTTGATTATCAGACAGGTCATCTCTTCCAGCTTTAATTTCAACCAAGGCAAAACCTTGCGTTTGCGGATTTGAAACTATGAAGTCAGGATAACTTCCTTTTAAAACTTGGCATCCTGCGTTTTCCAACATTATTTTTGCGCGGCTTTCAGCTCTCGTTAATTGTGGCGATTTTGCTTTACGCTTTTTCTTTTGATAGTTTCTGCCCCATCGAATCTCTGCAGTGTGAAGACCTGCTAAACGCGCTCTTGGATCGCCTTTTTTATATGGCATTCTGCGTCTCTCCTTGTTCCTAATGTTGTGGTGAACTATTTATAATTAAATGCGGAATGATAGTTTCAACTTGTCGCTTTTGAGTAGAAAAAGGGAGGATGTTATTTACCTTTGATTACTTTCCACGTCAGGCTCACTATTTCGGTCGGCTTGAAACTCGTTGCTTTCTGTGCATTCAGTTTCTTGATGAGAGCTGCTTTGTTGACTCTGTACTTCTGGAATCCTATGGGAATGTGTCCCTTTCGCCTTGACTTCTTGACCTTACCGCGAGATGGTTTCCGCGATGTCTTTCCAAGCCGTTTATTTCTGGCTCGGGTCGCAGCGGCCTTCCGTCCCGCCGCACGAGCTTTTGCGCTACCTGCTTTCATGCACATTACCTCTACCTAAGAAATACACAGCGTCATCTGAGAGAATGAGTTATGCGCCGTGTGCGCTCCTATCTCCTTCTTGTTGTTGTAATCTTCACTGTGTATTTTCCGGTTTCTCTAAGAAAATAGTAAAGTGCCGCAGGAAGCACGAGCCCCAGCCAGAACAGCATCCATAAAATATGCAGATTGGTACTCCATGACCCGAAAAGCTTGTGTTGAAACATCCATGTCCATTGGACATCGCCCGCTGGAAGCCCGCCTGCCCACATAAAATACAGAAAATCCTCCAATCCCGAGACGATTAGAAGTATCGTTGAAACTATGATGCTTGTGGCTAAGGTTTCTGCTAAAGGAGATTTCTGAAATAAGATGTAAGAAACCACGGCTGCTGCAACGCCAAACATGAACATTGTCGCGGTAATCCAGAAAATATAATTACTGTAGGCAATTTGTTCCTCAGGCAACTTGTATGGGCTACGAAGCATGACTTGATAATCAACCATGGCGAAAACAGCGATTGCTACTGCGACTGCTACTACTGTCCAAACAACGGCTTTTTTTGGGTCAACAGAACGATGGTAATACATTATCAAACCTCAACGTTATTTGGAAGAATTTGAGATATTGCATAGTTGTTCACCCTTGCTACTTAAAAAATAGTGATAACTTGCCTGACCTCGCCACGTCTACAATTTGCGCGCTTTAGAATGGTGGAACTGGTGGAGATGGCCGTGTTATTTCAGTTCTGGCTTTCTGGATGAAAGGTTTTAACTCGCCTCTTTTCTGCATCCCTCGAATTTCGCTCGGTGGATACGCAATGGCAATGTCCCGTATTAGTTTTGGTACACCAATTGGGAACAAGGGACGCATTAGCCCCATGTACCTGCTTATTTCCTTTTTATCTTCTGGATCAAGTCTCTCTTTATTTCTTAAATAGCGTGTTATAGTGTCTGTAACGAGCGACGGAGTTCCAGCAGTTAAAGAGGGAAGTTGTGGGATTAGACCTTCTAAGCTTGGATTTACTCCAGCTTCTTTAAGTTGAGAATATCGGTTCAAATATGCCTTAGTGATAACGTCACTTCCAGATTTGAGAGGCAAATTCATCTTTCGATAGCACGTACGACAAGTTTGAGAGCGGAAGGATGAAACTGGTTCGCCAGCAAGACTTTTGCCGCAGTGTTTGCAGGTTGTACCGCCCTGAACATAAGGCACTTGGCGCCATCCTTCTTTGTTGTGCTTCTCAAGCACTTCGAGAAACTTTGGTTTGTTTGCAATTTCCCAGATCCGACCAGAGGAAAAGCCGCCGAGAGGATCTCCTACAGCGTTCTTCATCGTGAAGCTCTCGCTGACGAGATAGTACTCCTTGAAGACCGGAACGCACAGCATGACAATGTGTTCATTGGCAACTTCAACGGTTCCTGACCGAGGACTCTTGAAAAACGCGTCGCCCTTGTTTGCAGGAACCAGATGTTCAATCCTCAAGTGCGTGATGAGCGAAGGATTGTCCTTGCGAATACGCATCCGTTCAATCTCTTTCGTTTGACCGTCTTTCCACACGAAGGCTATAGGCTCAAACTTAAATGAACCAGCAGGCCGCACGTTTTTGAAAGCAGAGGGTTCATGGATGAGTTTTTTGCGGTTCAGTTCAGCTACAGATTTTGTGATAGGTTTGGTTTTGCCATCTTCTCTGTAGAAGCCCACCGCACGCTTCGGCAACCCTTTCTTACGGCGAAGCGAACCCTTGTTGCGTAATCTGGTTTTCCATGCTTTCTTGCCCGCACGAACCATCTTTGCAGATTTCTTTTTCAACTCGCCTCAGTCCTTGCTTTTCCCATGATTTCTGGGGGAAACTTCAGCGTAGTGATATTGTCTGTGGCAGGTTTCATGAGCCAAGGCTTTGTTTGCAGGCCGGTTGTCGTTGTGATCTCCGTTGATATGATGGTCGGTGATGTTGTCAGGCAGATCCTTCTCTGTGAGCGATTGATGACAGAAAAAACACTTCGGCTTATACTTCTCCAGAAAATGCAGGCTAAGATTCTTCAGCTGCCGAGTACGCTTGTACGTGAGCGTCCAACGGGAACCGTTGGGCTTGACAGCATTCATTCTCCGAGGATTCTTCACAACCTTCTTGCGGTTCAGTTCAGCCGTAGACTTGGTTATCGGTTTAGTCTTGCCATGATCCTTGTAGAATCCGACTGCACGTTGCTGTTGCTTCGGCATGAGTTCTCAAGAATGAAATAGTGGCCTCGTTATTCCAAAGCGATGTGGGTTATATCCTTGACAACAGGGCTAATCTCCACTGTAAGTTCTTGACGTATCCAGTCAAGCCCTATCCATATTGCCGCGTAGCCTCCTTCATGGGTTTTGCAGGCTATCCGCTTCTCATAGAGAAAAATCTTGTGAGGTACATAAGGCTCAAGAAGTGTCAAGTGACACTTGTCTAAGAACGAGTGAAACCCCATGATGTTCATACAAACGTCAAATGCTCTGCTTGGTCCTTCCTTCTTTAGAGCCTCGATAACATCATCTTTTGTCTTCATTCACGCATCTTCTTTGAAATTGATACAGAGGGATGGATTTTCAGGCGAATATGACTTCACCTTTTGAACCATCGATCTCAAGCTATCTCAAGACTCCTAAGAGTGTTCCTCGAATAGCGTCATCAGCCACTACTCTTCAGCCGTTTAGCCCAATGTCCGACTTAGGCTGTTCCACCTTTTGAGTCCTATGAGGCTTGCGGGGCGGACCAATCTCCCCTACCTCTGTACAACTCGCTTTTTACGGACAAAACGCATTTAAGATTTTCTGTTTTATTGCTCTTTCGTAAACTTCAAAGTTTGGTTTTCGAGCGTTATTTCGTAGACCTGGTTGACGTCAAACTCGATGTCCATGCTCTCGTACTCCTGCTCGGTTAAGAACAGAATTATCTTCGGAACCACTACGTGCGTACTCATTGGAATCATCGGCATCTGCTGTTGCAAAGCCTGCATTATGTCTTGCACCATTTTAGCTTCGTCTGTTCGCGGTCTAATTACAAGATTTGCCGGCCTGTCTTCAATCAGCTCTATGCGCTTTCCAAGGTTGCCGTCTATGTCGCGAATGGACTCAATTTTGTTCACTCTTACATGGAACATGGCTTTTCATTCACCTGTTTTTAGGGTCTTTCATATTTTCTATTCCTTCTAATCCTCCCTTTATCGCTATTGTTTCAAGCACTGCATCATTCCAAATGTTTTTTGAGAATGGAACCTTGTTGATAACATGTTTTTGGACTGTTGTCAAGCAAGCATTTAGAAAACCTGACGCCTCTGAATCCCCAAATGCGTCTTTTAGCACTTCAAAGTAGGTGTCCACATCTTCCGAAGTGTAGTGCTGATTGCGTGTGAAAAGGTCGTATGCTATTTGCGTCAAATCTGTGAGACGCTGCAATGCCAATGTTTGATTTATGTTCTCTTCAATCATTTTCTGTTCTCAGCCTCAGCGATTGTGTGACCTCTACTCGTTTTTTGTGAGAAAAACGAATATAAAACTTGCTATTGGTGCGGCGTTACGCCGCACCGTCGCACGTCAAGTTAGGTTTCCAGGATATTGATGGCTCGCATCCTCCTTGTGGGGTTCACTTAAACTTTGGCTCGCCGTCCAATTTTATTATGGCTCGCATTTTTGAGATGGGTTTCAATGCGGTTATGGCTCAGTCAGGATTATCTTACCTTGGCTCGCATATGTACCCTACGGGTTTCAATCACGGCTCGCATCTTTCAATGGTAGCTCGCATTACCGGCTTGGGTTTCAGCTGTGGACTGGCTCGCATCTTCTTTCTGGGTTTCAAATTTTAGATGGCTCGCATTTTCACGACGGATTTCAAAGACGGAACGGCTCGCATCAGGATAGCGGGTTTCAAGATGAAGACGGCTCGCATCAGGATAGCGGGTTTCAAGATGAAGACGGCTCGCACTTTCGTATCGGGTTTCAAGGAAAGGCTGGCTCGCGCCTTGAATGATTCAAGCTTCATCCTCGCATTTTTGTCGTGGTTTTCAAGCATACATTGCATTGGCTCGCAACCCTATGGTGGATTTCATCATCGTCATGGCTCGCATCAGTCTTATGGATTTCAACCGATTTGAGGCTCGCACAACATACCTGGGTTTCAACTGTTTAGTGGCTCACATTTCTGGTTCGGGTTTCAATGGAAATTTGGCTCGCATCTTAACCTTGGGTTTCAGTTTCTCGATGGGGATGAAGACCTGGCTCGCATCGTCCCATTGGTTTTCAAGATATTCGCGGCTCGCATCTGCACGTTGGATTTCAATGAAGGTCTGGCTCGCATACTGTGACTGGGTTTCAATTCCTTATTGGCTCCGCAAACCATTGTTCTTGGCTCGCATTCTCTTGCTGGTTTTCAACTTCAGCGTGGCTCACATCCTATCCACTGGCTCGCAATCTCGTTCTGGTTTTCAAGAGCTGACTGGCTCGCACTCACAGCACGGTTTCCACATGGGCGATGGCTCGCATCTGGGTGACGGGTTTCAAGGCTGGCTTGGCTCGTTGTGGCTATTCTTTGTCTGTTTCAGGTTCTTCGAAGCCAGTGTGATCCATCATTGAGTTCGGATACGGTTTTGTCACAGGCAACCCTTCAAGCTTTCTCCATGTCAACCATAGGTCTGCAAGGAAATGTTTTTCCGTGTAGCGCATCGCCCGTAAGCGAACATGCAGTTTTGCTCCTGCAACTTTGTCGTCGATGGCTTTCTTCAATACTGGATTTTGGAGTTCCTTTTGCTTTCTCTCGTCGTAGATTCTGCGGTACTTGCTTTTGGCAGCTTTCTGTTTTTCGAAGCTGGAAGCGATTTTCCACATGAAAGTTTTCATGCGTTGATTGGCCAGCATGATCCATCCGTACTTGCGTTTCATGGGAGCTTTCACAAATTCGCATTGAACTATCTTGGCGTTGCACGGTTTTCTTTTCTTTCCGATTCGTACAGGGCACTTCTCTAATTTGTGGCTGGAAAGCATCTTGTGTGTCTTTTTACCATTGCATTGGCATTGGTAGTGTTCTGAGCTGAGTCCACAGTAGGCCCAAAGTTTGCTTATGTTGGGGAAGCGGCTGATCGGAGAGATCCAAGCTATGAGTCCGCTGCTGAAGATGGGTCCGATGCCCATGATTTTGCTGAGATAGTTTATGCGTAGTGGATGATGGCTGCTCCATCCGTCTAATCGTTTTGCCAAGTTCTTCTCCGTCTCGAGAAGACTGTTATGATACCAGACAAGGTCTCCAAGGTCTTTAGGCGGTTTCACTTTGCCCGCGATGATTTGTTTTGCCAACAGCGAGGGTTTATCCGCAAACTGGACTTGGGGTTCATGTTTCTCTTGGCTCGCATCATCAGTGTGGGTTTCAATTACTTTCTGGCTCGCACCAACCGCAACGATGCCATTGAACGCTGCGACCCTTAGTTTCTGCACATCATAGTATTGTTCGAGCAAGAATCTTACTGGCGCGGTTATTTCTGCTTTGAAAAGACCATCCGATACAGCGAACTGCTGTTTCTTTTTCAACGGGTCTTTATTGTGTGGATCTCGAGTCACCCCAATTATTTCTGACATCTGTTTTATTCACCTCGGTTCTATTTGGTTCTAATCAGTACTTATAACTTGCGGTGTTAAGCAACGGCTCGCTTTTTCTTCGAACTGGTACATGGGCGTTGGCGGGTTTTGCATGAGTTGTTGGATGCTTCAGTAAGTGTTCGTCGGACGAACAGGGTGGATGGACCCTTTATCGTCTTATGCTTTCATCTTATCGATACTTGCGACGGCGTTTTCAACTATTTTCTTGCCATGAATGTAGATTATGGGCATAGTCAGTCCACAACATTTACTCCATCCATTTTTCAAACCATTCTCGAAAGTCAACCCTTGGGTTCTGCCACATTCAGGACAACGCACAACCGTATCGTTTCCAGCGAGTAGAAAGCGACTGATGCCTAATTTCTCCGCTTCTTTTATGTCTCGAGCACTATGTGTTTTGCTTGAATGCGGGATCATTTGGTGTCACCAAGGAATACTGTCAGTTTCGCTTGTCCTGCCGTCGGTGGCTTCTTGAGGGTGACGATTCGAGAGGTCGTGTGGTACATTTTGTTTTCTATCCATTCTCGGTTTTTAAGGTCGGGGTTTTGGCGAGTTGGAGCCACGAGCTCATCAAATTGCCATTTCAATTCGTAAGTGAAGCAGTGTTGGAACAGAGGGCAATCGTGACATTCGTTCTTACTGCAGTAAGCCTTGCGAATATACCATAAGACATGGGAGAGGATTCCGAGGTTGCCGTGAAGGAACCGGTCTGCGAATGAGCGGAGTTCTTCCTGGAAGCGTTCTTTGTCTTTCAGGATCCCAAGTCTGGCAGCCATTCCCACGTTGAAGCTACATTCTTCTAAGAACTTGATGTCATCTAAGGGGAACATCCTCCAGTTCGGCTTGCTGCCTTTAAGTACCATTCCTCTTACGAATTGGCTGGCAATTCGCGCTCCGACACCATAAATTTCTTGAAGTTCAACCCAGAACTTGGCGATTGCTGACCGCAGCTTCGGCATTTCTGTTTCCCACGTTTGTTCTTTTTCGCGGTCTACAATGTGATAGTAGAGTTTGTCGAAGTCGAAGTCATATTTTGCTATAAACAGGGCAGCCTCCACAATTGTTTGGGGATGAACGTAACCCTTTCTATTTCGCAGCATCTGAAAGTCGCCCCGACTCAGAATGTCGGTGACAGACGCGAGGGTCTTTTCTTTTCCTTCAGCTTTGACCATGTTAACAATTTCTTGAGGTTTGAACAAGTGCTCCTTCTCTAAGAGTTGTTTTGCGTAGACGAAAGTGCTTGCGTCAGAGCGCCGATCTAAAACGCTGTAGAAGAGCCAGAACCACATGTCGCTTTGTGTGACTAAGAAGCCGTGGCTCTTTGTGCCTACTTCATGAGACATGATAGGTGCTTTCCTGCTCACAATCTCCATCCACATCGCAAGGTTTTCCTTCTGCTCTAAAGTCTTGGCCTTCTGAAATTTAACTGTCCACAGACCAGCGCCCTGCCTGAGAATCTCTCTGATGCGAACGCCCTTCTTTGGATTGACTGAAATGTCTGTCCTCGGCACTTCTGCAACCACGATGACATAATCAAAAGAATGACTGTAATTGGCGACTTGTTCAACAGCTCTCAGAAGCCTGTCTCCTGCACTTTTATACTCAAAAGCATAGAGCAGACTGTTCTTCTTGGCTGCGACGTCGACTAATCTGTTTCTGTCGAATTCGCATCCGGCCTCTCCGCACCAGATCTCATGAGGGTAAACCGTGAAACCTTGTTGCCGAAGATAATGCTGGAGAAAAGGATAATCCATTCAAGGGGCTCCTATTTGGGTATCGTTTTAACTTCTATCTTCACGTCCTGATAAACAAGATGAGGTTCAGGAAGTTGTCTTCCACATTTTGGGCATTTCCCCTTGAGGTCCATGTAAAGACGATGATACCAATCATCATTCGGAATCCATTTGTCTTCAAACAGAACACATCCGCATTGCTTGCAGTATACGGTCGATGGCATGTATCCTCGCCTAAGTTTTCTGCTGTTTGTCAAGGAAGGCTGTTAATGCTTCCGCATCCAAATGAGCTTTTCGTAGTTTCTGTTCTACGTCTTTTTCTTTGAAAAAACTCTCGGATACGGCGAGCTGCTGTTTCTTTCTGAATGGGTCTTTGTCATGCGGATCTCGAGTCAGTTGCTCTTGGCACAACTTTTCCTTCACCATCGCTCTTCTCCCCTCCTTCATTATCACCATGCCTCTAAAGTCGTTCCGTGTCTGACGATTAAGCGCAAGCCCATCACAGAACCTTCTCTAATCGTAGCATGGTAGACGCCAGACGAATAATTAACGTTTACCAATACACACCGTACATTGTGATATTCACCTAAGATTCGCCAATGACGAAGCTCATCGTTTAACATTTCTATGACCTGAGCAATCCCATTTGACATTTTAAGGATGAACCATGCTTGAGTCCTGTCTGTTTCCACAGAACTATGGAGTGCCTGAGTCAACTCTATTTTCTCATTCAAAGAGGAATGTCTCCACTCTGGAGCATCAGCCTCAACTTTTTGTTTTGCTATTTTTGCCGTTTTCCCCATACTCCCTCGTGTATAAGCAAATCTCTAACCGCAGTTCTAATTGCTTCAGCTCTACTTGGATACATTCCCTGCCTAACAAGGTCATCCAAGCAACCCAGATAAGACTCAGGTACGTTTAGTGTTATCGTCTTCACCCTCATTCTCTTCTCCTTTTCTGGGAAATTCCCACACGACATCAAACATTTCGGGATGCTCGACATGCGTACCCTCAAAAACTGCCAGAATCAACTTGAGATTGTTGTTCTGCTGCTTAATCAGTCTGTACGCAGTCAGCTTGGGCCCGTCTTGCAAGAGGTTGCTGTTAGGGTTGATCTCGCACTCAATAATATAGAACATCATTCCGTAGGCCTGTCTGACAGCGCTACGATACTCTTCCATTTTGCCATCTGAAAAGTGCTTGTTCACTATTTTGACGAGTTCGGGATCGACATCTTTCCGTAATCCCCATTTAGCATCTGGATCGTAGACTACCGCACACGCGACATCTGCATACAGACGAAGCTCTGCTGTAGCGACTTGATGTCCTCCTCCAAACGTGCCTTCACCTGAAATATGAGTCGATGTTTTCACGTCAAATGCGTTTTCTCGGACGAACGTAACGCTGAGAAACGCATCGCCTAAGACCTCGTTGAGAAGTTTCATGCTTGACATTCGGATGAGATTTTGGTGTCCCGGCGTTCCTTTGCGTCCACTCACAATGACACCTCTTTGCCGAGATGGAATGCGAAGCAAGTAGCTGTGTCGACGTCTTTCTTGCCTTGGTCACTAAAATATTCTGGTGTTTCTATTCGTTCTATCAGCGTGATTTCTCTGCGGTGCACTTGTTTTCCGCAGATGAAGACGGCAATAAATTTTTGAGATATAGGCAGAGCTATCAGGGATTTGCCAGATTGCACGGTCCCCGGTACTATTCTGCTCTCCCAGAACGGCGAATCTCGTCTGTACTCGACTTTTTTCTTGCCTGAAACGATGTCTTCATAGTAGCGTCTGCGAATCCGAAACACGAAACATTTGTGGTTAGAACGTGTTCGAACAGTCATCCTCAGAACACTCCCTCAGTATAAGCCCGCTCGATGAGTGTGATCCTTCGGCATCTCCCAAACCGTGAAGACACAGCCACATCTTTGACATCTATAGCCAGCGTGTTGGTCTTCATTGAAAACTCGTTCCTTACGGAAGAAAGCGCGGTCTGTGGGCTTCGTTTTTACTGACCTGCATTGAGGGCAAAATATTTTCTGTGTACAAGTTGGAATTTGACGTGTCGGGTCAAAGAATCCCCTTACGATGTGTCGATAGCCTTCCTGCTCGTACTCAGGATATTGTTGCCAACGGTCTCTCATCTTTCGTTCCAATCGTCCGCAAAAGCAGTATCGAAATGGAATTGCTGTTATGTCTTTTCGAACCCACTTGTGCTTGTGGTTCATTATTTTTTCTCCTTTGCGAGTTGCTCGAGGGTCCTTAATGTTCCTTCCACCAAAGAGGTTCCATCATAGTACCGCCTTCATGGTGAAGTTACAAACAACACATTGATAGTACGGTTCACCGTCGGTCATCACGACCTTCATTTCTCCAGTACAGCGAGGGCATTTTCTCAATGCCTTGTTAGTCATCATTCAGTGATTGCTTCCTGCAAGTTGCTCGAGGGCCCTTTTTGAAACTGGAGGGCAGCCCTGAATGAACGGATATTCTGAGTATCTCAAAGCAAGTTTCTTTGCACAGTCACCGTAGAACACAAGATAACCGTGGCGATAAGGCACGTCTTTCGGGCTGCCAAGAACAATGTCAAGTCGCGTTAACAGTCCTTTCCTTGAGAAAACCTTGACGCCTGCCCAAGATTTGCGTGCGAGTTTACTCATTTTGCCCACGCTCGAGAGGCAAGCAGAACAAGCGTTCTCTGGATGCAGGTGAGTCTTGAACATTTTGAAAGACAGGTCTGGACGCTTGAACGGTGTAACCTCTGTGTGGACTACTGGAAAAGCAGAATAATGCGCGTACTCTCGCAGCAGCTTCAAGTGTTCCACGTCATCAGGGTTTATTCCCATCAAGCCACAGCAGGCGCTGTCCACTTCAACCATGCTGTCTCCTGCAACAAGCAAGCCGACTTTCTTTTGTGTTCCCCAGTCTCCGGGTCCGTTGCCTTCGATGCCGACGTATCCGTCGACCACGCAAAGTTCAGGCGAAACTGCTTCTGTAAGTCTTGCTATGGGCTCGTGTAGGCCCCACTTGTGAAATCTCTTCCGGGTAGAGCTGTCTAAGAGCCCTTTCTGATTCTTGGTGCAGAGTGAAACAAGAGTCTGCATGTGCGTTTTGAGCTTGGCCACATTGATGTAGCTTCTGTTTTCCAACACTTCAGGAAGCACAAGCGAGCCCAGACCGTGTTCTTTGCCATACTTCCAAGGCTTTGCAACACGTTCACATTTGTTGAGGTCAAGCAATTCCACGTTCTCTTTCTTTGCCAGCTCATCCCAGCCTTGATGATGAAAATTGTAGCTGGTGCTCTCATACTCAGTTTCAACGGAACCTTCGCCTACGACGATGTCCTCGATGCCCATGCCTTGAAGATAATGAATGATCCCACGCACCACGTTCGGATCAGTGTTCACGTAAAGCGAGGTTGCGCCTACGTTGGGTTTGATGAAAACAGCGTTGTGTTTTGGCTTCCATCCAGACTTGACCATCATTGCGGACGAAGCAAATGTAAGAATGGCCTCAGGCGTGTACCCGCTTTTCTCCCATTCAGTCACATCATAAATTTGAAGCATCAGACTCACCGTAGGTACGAGCGAGTTCCATTTAATAGCCATTCAATGGTTCCATCTGGAAGCTCTTTTCCTATCCAAGCACGATAAAAGCCGTAGACATAGTATTCGACAACTATATACGTGTTATTTCCATAGGTGAAATCATGCACAATTCTTTGTGGTCCGTAGATTCTTTGTGATCCGTAGTCTATTTGCGCTTTTGGCGATGTGATGTATCCAATAGAAAATCCAATCGACAATCCGCTGGACAGTAGCAGGATTGAACATAGTGCATACATTTTCAAGCTCGTTGTTTTCACCACTCTCTCTAAGTAGCATCTTTTGGTCTGTTTTGGAAATCTGTGACTTCACCGAGAAACTTGACTTCTGGATGACGAAAAACAATCTGTTGAGCCAACAAAGTCCTATGACATAGATCAGGGTCTTTCTCGTAACAAACGAGGAAAATGTCCGTGTACTGAGTTTCCTTAGCAATTTTGTCTATCCATTCTTTCGCTTCCTCGCTGTTCAACAGCGAGTAGAGATAGTCTTTCTTGGCAATTTCAAAGGCTTCAGGAACACCATGAGCCTGCCTTTCCTTGTACCATTTCAAGGTTCCGAGGCTTGGCGCAACTGCATCGTTGCCTCTTTTTCTCATCACGTATAGAATCTTGACACAAATGCCCGAAGTTGGAAATATGTCGGCAGCACAGAATTTGACCTTTCGCAAGGCCGACAAGTACGTTGTGAAAAGAGCCAATCAGTTGAAGCCTCTGAGGATACTTCGTTCTAACTGATAGTTAAAACTTTCGATGCTGGCAATTCTTCCATGAAAAGATTTATGAAACGTGACTTCGCTAACTTTTGACAATCCGTTTATAAAGACATTGACTTCCAAGAAGCTTGTAAAGGAGCTCATCGAAACCACATCGTCAACTGGACCTGTTGAACAGCAGAGACCCTCGTTAAAACCGTCTTTGTAGGGGATGGCGCCACCCCTATTGTCTGTGCACTGTTGTCTATACCTTGGTGTATACGCTGAGACAGAGCCATCAGTTTTGTTGGAAAACTCAGCCGGTAATCCAACTCTACGGGAGGACGGTCGTCGAAATCTTCATCCCGTGTTCCCATGTAGCCTTTTGTGTATCTGGTAACTCGAGCGTTGAAACGTACTACGTCGCCTTGCTGAAGTTGGTTCGCAGCGAACCCTTTCGTTTCATTAAACCATAAATGATCCGTCACAATTTTATGGGTCAGGCAGTCCTCAACATCCAAAAGCAGAACCGTTCTAACAGGTTGACCCTTCCAGCCTGATTTTGTTCCGTAACGGTCGAATATGCCTTGAAACTCGCGTCGAACGCCGTGGATCTTCGCAAGTTCTTCTCTCAATGCGAGCCCTTTTCTTTGTATTTTTTGAATAAATCTAAGATGTCTTTGCGGAATGAGTAGACTGTTAAAACTATTACAGCAATAATAACAGCATACAAAATCAAGACAGGCGATACCCCGCCAGAACCCTCATCATGCACCGAAGTTGATGAAGAGGTTACGAACGTGGTTACTGAGGTGGTTGCCGTCGAATTATCTGTGACCGTGTAAGGGGTTGTTAGGGTCGTGTTGCTGCCTGTCGTAATCAACTTTGTTGTTGTTGTATTGTCCGTGACAGTTGAGTTGACCGTAATCAACTTTGTGGTTGTTGTGAGGATGATGATTACTGTTACGATTGAGCTGTCTATAGTCGATTTCCAAGACGTGACCGATGTTGTTGATGTCTGTGAAACCGAGGTCGTGGTAAAATAGGTAATGAGAGAAGTAATAGTTGACGTTGCCGTCGCGCTGACAGTATGTGTTGATGTGGAAGTCGTGCTGGAAGAAGTGGTCTCTATATTGGTGAACAGATAAAGAATTGGTGGAGAAGCGGACCTCGAGGAGTAAATGTGATAGCCTATGCTTTGTCCAGCACTCCACCCCGTGTGGTTGCCGTCGACGTCAACGTCGAGGCGCAATAACATTCTGGTAGTCGCATTATGTTGAATCAGTGAGAGGTCTGTGATAGTGATGTTGGTATACTGGTCGCTTAGAAATTTTGAGGAATTAACTTCACCATAGTTGCCCGAGTACAAACCTCTGTTGAAATCTGTCAAAACAAGGGGCTGATGCGGAAAATAATAGCCGCCATGCCCACTCTGAATTATGACACTGTACGGACCCACATCCGACCCGCTGCTCTGCGTACACAAACTCAAAACGGCACCAGAAATGCTTTGATTGCCGACTGAAGACGTGTCAAAGAAGAGTGCAAGCCTCAAAAAATCAAACGCGAGCCAACCTCCCTGAATTGTGCAGATTTGCGCTGCTCCATCGGTTGAATAGCCATTGTACACGAAGTCAGCTGCACTTGCGCTCCAAACGTTTTCATAAGCAATATTTGGATCGCCGCTTTCTTCTCCTGTGTGTTGTCCTCTCTCCATATACCCGTCATTAACTGCAACAAACGTCAAAGATGGATGCAAAGTCGGAAAAGCCCACACACACATTGAGGATAATGAAACGAGAACCAAACAAACTAAAAAGAGCCCTACGCTGCGTTTGGACACCGATTCTGTCAACTCACAGAGCTAACTTGCTTGCATCGACTGTTAGGATTAGGGCTTTCCGCCCGTTCCTTTACCATTGCTTCACCTGCAAGCCCGACAGGAGCGAACCTCACTCCCCGCTTAACAATGTTTAATGCCGCGTTTTCGTCACGGTCAACCGTTCTATTACACTTAGGACAGTAGACTTTCCTCTCTGTGCATTCGATTATAGATGAACCACATGTCGCACAGGTAGAGCTCGTCTTCTGCGGATTATCATAAAACGAGGGCACACCCTCCCAGCGTCCTTTATAGGCGATTTGACGTTGAAATTCATAGTAGCTCCAACCATTCATTCTTGCTCGATAGTTGCGTCCTTGACCGTTACCTTTGCGGTAGAGTTTTCTTATGCTTTTCAGGTTTTCCATGACTATGCCAAAGCCTTGTCTTTTCGCGTCCGACACGATTTGTTTGCTGACGTTGTGAAGAATCCACTCCACTCGATTCTTCTGCTTTTGCCCATACTTCCTAAAAAGTGTCTGCTGTATCCGTGTGTCATTTCTTCTGAAATGGGACTTAACCAGCCTATAGGTTGACTTGATTCTCGTGGCTTCTGAGAGGTCATAACGTTTGATGTTACCATTTGTGTCCGCTAATGTTACGTTGTCAAGGTTCCGGTCTATTCCAATTAGCCCTGTAATTGGCGTTTGGTTCGCAGTTTCCTTCAAAAAAGCTATTGACGCTGTGCAAGCAGTCAAACAAACGCTTCTCACGGTATAGCCTGCAATAGACCGCAAAACGTGCTCGTTCAATGGAATAAAAACATAGTCTCTATGACCAATCGATAGTCTGAGTGTTCCTTCCACTATTTTGAAGGCGTAACAGTCGGTCAACATCAATTTGGTCGCACGTGGTTTTTTTACGGTAGAATGCTTTCGCAAGGTCTGCCGGTAATTCTTGAGTGCACCAACTGCTTTACTGATGGCAGTTAAACGATAGTATGTTGGAACCTTGTATCTTTCAAGCTGATGATAGGCTTTCTTTGATAAAGATTTCAACGAAGTCGTCTTTTCCTCTAAACCAATTCTTATGCAGTCGTTCACCATTTTCCTGAACTCTTCTAAAAGAACCAGAGTTTCAGATGATGCAACGTAGTTTTGCTTCACTGACTTAACTGCTTGCACGAAAGGTGAATGGGATGAACAAGTAATTAAGCCTTCTCACGAAGCGTGAGCGAAAACTTTTATGTAAGCTCTGCATATCTGCTGAGGTAATGTCACTCTAAACAAGGACTCGAGACAATGACAAACGTGAACACTAATGGTCAAAGAAACAAAGCGAGTCAGGGTTACGCGCCCGACTGCAAAGGAAGACAAGACGATAGAGTGGATGCTCGATGACACTGTAGCGTGGATGGAAGCCATAGACTTTTTAACCTGCAACTCCAAATATTTCTCCGTGAGATAATGGTTCTCAGTGATGTCGAAAAGGGATACTTGGCAGGTTTCTTGGATGGTGAAGGCTGCATCGGTCTGGGATGTCGAAACAATCCTGCAAAGGGCAGACCTTACAGCCCTATGCCTTAATGCGTTTATTCGTACTTTGTGGACATGTCGCGCACTGTATGGTATCGCTGTCTAATGTCATCGCAGCGTACTTCAGGCATCCTTCTATTTCTTTGCAAGGACTCATTTTTCTTTCCCTCCTATGGCTTTGCCCACGAAGTAAATCGTTACACAGAATATGCCCAGAAGGATAAGTCCTCCTCCAAAGCTCCCGTTAATATTGAGATATTCAGCCCACGCACTCAAGAAAGTCAGGATAGAAGCGGCGAGAATAGTCATCCAACTATACTTTTTGATTCTTTCTTTAGCTTCTGAGAGGTTTTGACCAGCCAGAAACACCACATATAATGATTCTCCGATAAACAAACTGAGGCATAGCGCCTCAGTATAGATAAACGGATTAACAAAGAGAACGGTAAAAAAAGATGTGACATTCCACACCTCAAACAGTTCGCCGATAGCAAACCCTGAGCTATACCAATCATTGATGCCATATACCCAACCGAGAACTGGAAGAGATGACATAAGAAAAATACGCCAGTTATTGAAAAAAATGGATGCTGTAGTTGCATTCTGACGCATTTGGTCAATAGTCTGAGTGACTTGTTGGGCTGTTGCCATCGGTGCATGCAAACCCCTTTGCACTCCTGCACAGACAACGCCTATTAGAAGGATGAAAAGCAAGAAAACCGTAAATTGAAACTCTTTCGTCCAGTACATGGTTCTCATATTAGAAATACTGAGAGCGGTTTTGGCGTCAAAAACGAGTTAGACAGCTTTTCTGCGTCTTGTTCCAGAATACAGGACAACACCTAAGCTTGTCGCAAGGACAACTCCAACGATTGTTTGAACCTGATAGGTTGGCGTGGATGAAGCTGGAGGCAGCGTGACGTCAAACTGCACCAAACAGTTAACGTCAGCTGTTGTTGTCCCACTCTTACAGTTGAATATTAAAGTCATTTGTTGAGAGCTCAGAGAAGCAGTATCTGGAATAGTTAAAGTCATGCTAATTGGAGCCATTCCGTTACCGTTGATGTCGCCATAAAAAGTCTGAGGCATAGTAATAGGCAAGGTCCAGTTCTGGCCAACAATCGACACGCTGTTAATCTGCACCTGTGTTGCTCCAGTCCAGTTGACGATTATTTGAAATGTTACTGTTCTACCTCGAGCGATCGACCCTAAAGACAGGCGGCTGCCAGAAAAGAGAAGTGTTGGCGTTGGCGTAGTTAGTCCACCTGGTCCACCTGGAACAGTTGGAGATGTGATTCCATGAACGTAAACGTTTCTTGTCTGATTCAGGTCGCTGTTTGCTGACGCGTAGACCAGCCAGCCGTATGTGCCTTCTCCTGGAGCCAGTATCGTTATTTGAAAGGTTCCATCGCTTCCTATTGAGCTGGTGCTTCCTTCAACTACGTCGTTTCGTGATGCGTAAATGGTTTGTGACCCGTTTGCAGGTGCAATTGTGGTGCCAGTATAATAGATGACGCCTATCAGGTTGAACGATGAAGAAGCTACAGGACTGGTAGGATCACTGTAAAGACCAGCCTGAATGCTTGTGCGGTTTAGATAGAATATGGGCTGCACTACGGTGTCTCCAGTTATCACGAACGAAAGAGGATCAGTCGAACCCCCATCAGAACCATTCACCAACCAATTGGCGAAAAAGTAAAGGCCACCAGGAGTCTCAGTAATGTTCACAGTGGAGCCCGATGTGAAGTTTATGTAGGTGCCCGCAATGGGATTCGTCGTCCCACCTGTACCGCTGACAATTACAAGAGTGGGGTTTGCAGAAAATACCGGTTGGACCGTGGTGTTGCCAGTTATCGTGAACGAAAGTGGAATGGTTGAGCCTCCGTCGGTTCCGTTCACCAACCAACTGCTGAAGGCATAACCACTGTTAGGAGTTTCATAGATTGTCACGGTGGACCCAACTGTATAGTTTGTATATGTGCCCGCTGTGGGATTAGTTGTTCCGCCAGTGCCGCTGATGACGATGAGCGTAGAATTGAAAACAGGCTGCACTGTAGTGCTACCCGTTATCGTGAAGGAAAGAGGATTACTCGAACCACCATCAGAACCGTTCACCAACCAATTGCTAAAAACACATCCGACGCTCGGAGTCTCATAAACGGTCACAGTGGCACCAAATGTATAGTTTGTGTACGTGCCAGCAACGGGGGTAGTCGTTCCCCCAACACCACTGCTGACCGTGAGCGTGGAATTGAACACGGGCTGCACTGTAGTGTTCCCCGTTATAATGAACGAAAGAGGATTGGTGGACCCCGCTGCAGAGCCGTTCACCAACCAACTGCTAAAAACACATCCGACGCTCGGAGTCTCATAAACGGTCACAGTTGAGCCTGCTGTATAGTTCGTGTACGCGCCAGCGACAGGATTTACTGTTCCTCCTGCGCCATCGCTGATTGTAAGCGTGGGGTTTGGAGTGAAGATCGGAGCCACTGTTGTGTCTCCCGTTATTGTGAATGAAAGAGGGTCACTGGAACCCCCATCAGAGCCGTTCACCAACCAATTGCTAAAGACATACCCGCTGCTTGCAGTCTCATAGATGGTTACAGTGGAACCCGACGTATAGTTCGTGTACACGCCCGCAACAGGATTTACTGTTCCTCCTGCGCCATCGCTGATTGTAAGCGTGGGATTCCCCGCGGAACTAAGGTATGCAAACCTCACTTGATACGGATTTGCGGTTGCGTTCATCCAAACTAAACCAATAGAGTTGTTGTAAGCTTGATAGTAAGAAGTTAATGTGTCGCATCCTGTTAACGCCACCTCAGTTTGCCAATCCACAATCGTTTCCCAAGTGCTTGTTGAAGCCGTGTATTTTTGATAGTAAATATGATTTACAGTTGGATAGCCAGCCGAAAAACAGTAAAGATTGGTTGCTGAATCACATGATAACACTGGAGCAGAAGACGAAGTTGTTGCGGATTGAATAGTTACTTCGGAACCCCAGCCAACCCCGTAAGTTCTCTTGACGTAAATGATGTCGTAGCTTGTTTTTTTAAGAAACACTAAGTGAACATCATCACTGATTGTTGCTATGCTAAAATAGGCAGAGGACGAAGAGGTAAAAGTAGTTGGATATTCTGCAGAGCCAAAAGCCGTCCCATTGTATAAATAGCCAATAAAAGGCGCCGGAGGCGTCCCCATCGAGCTACACCACACCACATACATTTTAAGAGAAGTTAAAGGCACTATGGCAAAGCTGTTGTCAAAAGGGGCTGTCTGTGAAGCAAACGTCTGTGGAAACCCACTTGCTGTGACCCATGTTCCGTCGTTTGTGCTGGATTTTGTGGCTTCCCAGTATGTCCAGTATGGTGGCTCACCACCCAGATTTGTATACCAATACGCGACCCATGGATAACCATCCGAATCGACAACCACAGAAGGCGAGTAGATCACCCAATAACTTTGGCTGCCTACGTTCTGCTCTGCCTTGTCCCAACTTATCGTGCCATTATTGTTCAGTGTTCCTCTTCGATACTTGAAATCACCATCACTAATACTGGCAGAAGCGTATGCATAGTGTACCTTGTTTGTTCCTTCAAGACAAACAGAAAACTTGCTACCAGAAGTGCAGGCTCGAACAGTTGTTGACGATGACCAAGTTGCTCCATCTGCGCTTGTGCAGTAAACCATGTTTGTACCATCACTATAAAACACCCAGAAGAGTCCATTCGCATAGGAGCTCTTACGCTGAAAAGGATATGATGTTGCACCTGCACTTGTGCTTGTTCCGACAGTGCTTGGAGTTGTTGCCATAGCAGGCAGAATCTGCGTGTACAGTGACGAGATAGCAAGTAATGCGAATGCAAAGACCAGAAGAAGCGTGTTTCCTTTCTTGATTCGCATGTTTTCGTCAGTGAATAAATATGGTGTTTAGCCTAAATATTTTGTGTTCATGCTCTCATTTTGTTTTTTTTCAAGCCCTCAAGCTCTCTTAACAAGTGAGCAAGGTCAGGTGTTCCCTCGACCCGCATAAGCCTGTGGCAAGGATTCTGGTCTTCTTTTGCAAGACAAGAATGCTCTATGACTTGACGGAGAGTCAGAACTCCGTATTTGCCGCAGAAATGACCGCTGTCTTTCCTCAAAGTTTTAGCACTTAAATTCTTGCTCATTAGAACCATCTGAAAGTTGAAAACCGATTCATGTCCTCTGACCGTTCACCCACTTGTACGGGAAAGCTCTGTGGGACTCCTGCAATCCAAAAGGGGACTGCAGGGCATAGCCTTCTTGCTGAGTAACAGCGTCAATTGAGGTTGTCTTCAACTTTCTTGGCCCTTTTCTATTCAATCTTCGCGTTTCTTCATAGGCATCCCAATCTCTTTGCTCATACCGAGCCCAACCACCAGCTCGTCTAATTGCCAAGCGTCTGTCACAAAAGTCTTTCACAAGTATAGCCAATTTCGTTTTCCGTGAAGTTATCAAAAACGGCAACAGAACAGCAAGAAGCGAAGAAATAGATGACTGACCATAAATCACATAGTTCCAAGCAGGATGCTTTGCACTGCGACCAGTTATTGACCCGAAACCGATTTTTGTTTTCACGAAAGCCAGGATTTCAGCATCAGTATTAGCGATGGCAACATAAGGACGCAAACACCATTGGTCTTTTTTCCAAACTTTATGCTTATTTAAACCAAGAGAACCTTCGCCCTCCAACAGACCGACAAGTGCGCCAAGCTCAAATTCAGTAAAGTCGAATTGTTTTAGCTTGAGCGCACGCCCTCTGTTCACACCCAGTTTTCGCAATTTCAGTGTAATACCATCAATACTCCGACCAGGCAGCAATTTACTAAGTTCAAGAATAGATTGCTTACCATTCAATATCGCAATCTGTGTTTCCTGCGAAGACCAAGGACAACCTTTCAGATTCAAGTCAACACCTTCAATACCGGGTATATCTCCATGTAAACCTTCATCATTTCTTCAGGTCGCTCTCTAAGGCGCTCAACAATATATGCACCCTCTTGGCGAGCGATTGAGTGTCCTTGCCAATATTCTCCAAACGCGTCTCCGCCCATGCGCCATTCCGGGTTGGTGAGGCGGGCGAATTTGACGGCGCCACTGAAGAATTTGCGGCAGCTTTTAGGCGTGAAGTTTTGCCATAAAGATGTGTTCTCGCCTTTCCGTTGCAGTTCAAGCAGTTGCTTGTTGATGGTGGCAGTCAACTTGTTAAAGTCTGATTCAAGCTGTCTGGAGCCCACTGGAAAGAATTTGCGAGGTCGTGCAGGCAGAAACTTTTGAAGAGCATCCGACCCCTCCATCCCGATGAAAGTGTCGTAAAATCCTAAGCCATGTGCTTTTGTTTTGCCTCGTATGATGCGAATGTGAATAGGAACCTGGCCGTTTCTCAGCTGCTCATTGATAGTTCCAAAGCGTTCGCTCAATTCTTTGCCGGTGATTGAAAGCAGTTCTGCAGGGCTCATTCCGCATTCCTTGTCACAGAGTATCCATGTCCTCACTCGCTCGTTATGCAGTTCATCACAAGCGTCAAAGACCATTCGCCACTCCTCTTTTGTCATCGGTACCTTGTATTGAGTTGTCACGGTGATCGAAGGGGTCGGGACTTCCTCGAGCTTGCGATAGTTACTTTTGTAGAACGATTTTACGTCGACAAGAGCCAACGCCACTCTTCCGCTGCTGCTTTTTTTGCCTGACGGCATCTTCTCCTGGCGCAGCATGTTCATGAAGCGTTGGACAATTTCCTCGTGCTTGCGTCGGATGTCGTCGTCATCGCTTTTGAAGTCTTTTTTCCGTTCTTCAATGACCTGGTCGGGCGTAATACCTTTATGTCCTGTTTCTTTCGCGTAGAAGTCAAGATATCTGGTGATATATGTGAAGAAACCGCTTTCCGTAGATTTTGACGGTTCGCCTCCCCGGTCAGACCTGAAACTGTCGATGACACGTTTGATAGTTCGAAACTTCTCAAGCTCTATTCGCGACCATGAAGTCATTTGCGTTTTACCATCCTAAACCGAGCGCGCTTCTTTCATGTATTTTCTCAAGGCTTTTTCTGTTTCCTCACCGACAGTTTCGTCATTGAGTAAGCCTGTTTGTTCTTTGACAAATTCAGTCCATTCCTTCCAAAAATTATCGCCTATCGTTATCGTTTCTCGAAATCCTTGGAGAGTCAAATGCTTCTCTTCACCGACTTGACAACGAAAGCCGACCGCGTCACCAACCATATACACATACATCAAGGGTTGCCGATGAGTTTTGCACGTCAACTTCTTGGTTTTTCGCCCTCTCCAGACAAGTTTACAGTTCTTTTCCTTACCACTCATCCGTCCGTCACTTCGCTTTTTTCTTTAAAAACGCTTTATCTATAAAAGATTTGGGTAAGAAAAAAACTAATATTGAATATTAGTGTTTAGCGGGAAATGTACAGTTCAGCGTCGGCAAACCAACCTTGCACGGTATCTCCACTTTCCGGTCTCATTTGTATCCATCCGACTATCTGTGTGATGCCGTAACCAGCTGGAACAATAAAATCGATAACTTGCTGTTTCCAATTAGTTGTGTTGCAGGGAACAGCACTGAAAGCACTTTGAAGTCGAGGATAACCAGGAATTGTGACCGTGTCAGAACCTAATCCGTTTACCAATGCACCTATGCCTAAATTACCAGTAGTACCATAGAAGTCCATTCCAATTCTTGCTCCAGCACCACTTGCTCCATAACCATAAGAGTTTGTGGGGTCGTTATTATAAGCAGGATTTTGTGATAAACCAGTCTTTTCCCAACATTTGAATATTACATGGTAGCCAGCAGCAACCGTGTACCATATACCATCACATTCTCGTGCACTATTCGGATCTGCACTTGTATGTGGATCAATCCGAATGGATACATGACCGTTATGCAAGATATTATAGTCTACATGAGTAATTTGTACTCCGCCATCATATCTACAGTCACCGAAGATTTTGTAGTCGCCCCAATCATTAGGAATAACAGCCAAATTTACAAAGGTAAGAGTGGTCTGAGTCTGAGAGGTTTGAGTAGTCTGAGTTGAGGCTGACGTAGTGGTAGTGGGCGGAGTCTGAGCAGCAGTGAATGAAGCGAGCCAAATCACCAAAATCAGAACTACAGCTATCATACCCGTTGGCAAGACTGCCCTTTGTCTGTCAGACATAATAGATTACCTTTTCCGTTTTTGGAATGGAAGTCCTTCTTTGATGTGGTCATCATAAGCGACAGCTCCTCCGCCAATCATCAGCATGGATGCTACAGCGACGTAATTCATGTTTAGAGCTGTTGTCGAAGGCGTTGCTCCTCTAAAGACAATGGTGATTTGATGATTTGTGTTCAAAACGAGGTTTATCGGTTGTGTGCCCATTGATGTGCCATCAAGAGTCCAATAAGAGAGACTTCCACTCACTATGTATACAGAAACCACTGTTCCAGCAGGATACGTATAGACTCCAGGAACTAAGCTGGCTGACCCCTGACCTGATTCAGATAAAGTCAAGGTGTAGGTCAGCGCTGTTTGTGTCGCAGATGTGACCGTCGTAGCCGTTGTAGCAACCGTTGTAGCCGTTGTTGTGGTTGTGGATTCAGGACCGATGTAGGCGCTGGCGATGATAACATTGTCAACGTAGACGACAAAGGCAGGCGTCCCGTGAAAAACTCCGATGATGAAAGTGGTTGCTCCAGTGGATATTGTTTCTGCTGTGTTGGTTCCGATTTGTACTCCGTCGACATAGAGGCTTGCAACAGCGTTTCCTGTTCCGACGGACCTTCTGATTTCAACGCATATCCATGTGCTCGTTGGTATCGTTGCGTAGTACAAGTCTTCAACACCCGCGTAGGGCGTTGAAATTCCATTCGGTCTCCCCAGACCCCAATATGATTGGCCAGCCGCGTCTCTCCCTATATTAGCCTTTACCAGGCCGACCTGCTCTGCAGCGCCTATATTCAAAAGCCCAACTTCTTGTCCTATATCGGGCAAAACTGGAAAGTTGAAGTAAGCCCTTAAATACGCCTCATTCTGCGGGGCGTACGAGTTGCCTCCGCCAATAGGTATGACTGTAAGGTCTCTATAGACCCAAGCGCGGTCATCAATTATCACGTCAAGCGGTCCACATTTCAAAGCGTAGGACCCACTGTAAACGGGGGTGGTGACAGCGTTAAGGGTGCCCAAGGACTCGCCTACATTTCCGTTCCAACCAGCCCAGACATCGCCACTTTCAAAACCGTTCGAGAGTAAGGTCTGACTTGGAAGAAGCGCGCCAGTTCGCAGATATCCTGCTTGAACAAGAGCGAATCCCATTAAGCATATTCCGAGGAAGAAGGCTGCGAGCCCAAAGACTCCGTTTGTTCTCATTCAATCCCTAATAACAGAATACGCACAAAACAAATATAGTTCAATGCTTCTTGGTTCCACCGCATCCGAGCGTCCACAGCAAGAAAGACTTTAAACTGCAGCGTTTTGTTCGTTTACAATCGTCAGTTTCGTCTGGACAAGTCTTGCAAAATTCCTCGATTTGTTCAGCTAATGTTTTACGAGCCTCGTACACGCTTTCGCCTTCCAACATTTAGTCTATATTGCTCATGCGCCAGCATGATAGAGAAGGACTCCATACTGTTTTCAAGAAGATTAATTTGAGGCCGGCTTGCAACAAGTTCTTCTTTTATCTTCTCAAAGCGTACCCGTTCAAGTCTCGCGGCACGCCTTCTGGCTCGCCAAGATTCAATCTTCCAAAAATAGACGCCAAAACCTACCATAACACAAAGTATACCCACGGCCAAAATCAACACGACAGTTGTGAACCGTTCCCCGAGTTCAGGATGGGCGGTTGAATAAGCATCTATTTGGTCAAAGTATGTGTTGATATTCTTTCGAAAGAAGTAGAAAGCCATTAACATAAACGTGACAATAAGGGCGACTTGTGTTCTACTGAACCGTCGAGGGATCATCAACAATCCTCTACCAAGTAGGCTGTCACTTCAAAATTGTTCTGCTCAAGAAGAGCTCCCAACTTTTCAAGGTATTCCTTGTCGTACTCTTCGCCTCTGCAATAAACGTAGATATCTGCTTGCTTACCGTCTTTCATCAACTCGACTTTAAAATCTCTCCGCTTGAAAAGACTTAAGGGAAAATGTTTGTGAACTTTTCGGTCGACGTCAAGTTCCGGCTGACCGCCAAACCATGAGCACCGGTAGTTCGCGTCTATGCCCTCAACTTTCGTCCAGAGTTCATCCACTTGCCTAACAATCAACGCTGTCCTGTTATCCGTAATCTTCGTTACTGCCCTCTCCTGCGTGCCAATTCTCCGCGAATGAGAAACCCGATCACTCCTGCCATCGCTCCGACAACAACGACAACCCATTCCTCAACCAAGCTCATCCCTCCTTATCCTCTTTTTCCAACATTTTAAAAGCCTGCTCCTTAGTCCAGACCACCTGTGGATTTGCCACGGCAACAGCGTACTGCGGATTTCCTTCAGGGTCAACTATTGTCGGATTCTTCAACACTTTCACTGGGGTAGTGAATATTTCGATGTAGTTGCCGTCGCTCAATCGTATCAGGGTCTTTCCAGACTTTACTACTTCAAAAGTCACAGGTATTCCATCAACTTTCTTCTGTACTTCCAAACAACCACCTCGCTTTTAACTAAAAAAACGCTTTACCTATAAATAATTTGGGGTTTCTGGTAGAAAAAGGAATCTGAAATAATGTGGATGACAAATAAATAGAACCAGTTTAGTTAAAAACGAGTTGAGTGTCAACTACTACCCTGAAAGGGTAGCTTGTAGCTGTCATCCACTACTCCCGTAGGAGAAGCTTCACTTGACGTTACGATTGGCTCGTTGACGAAGAGCCTGAGATACTCAGACTTGCCAAGCATCTCGATGTTTCTGGAAGCGTTAAGGTCTGCATTCAACTCAAACCCGCAGTTGCCGCACCTGAAACGAAGCCCACAGCGATTCCAACGGTGAACAAAACCGCACCGTGAACAACGCTGAGAAGTATGTCGAGGATTAACTTCAACACATATTTTTCTTTTAGCCTTTGCCTTGTACGCAATGAACCTTTGCAGCTCGTTAGGCGACCAAGAACCTAACAATCTATTGAATCTTTTTCCATTCTTTTTCTTACGGATGATTTCGAGCTTTTCCAGTGCGAACACGTCAAAGGGCTCGTTGACAATAGCTTTACTTATACAGTGGTTGGTGTTCAGCACAAACCGTCTCTCACGTCCACTCAACCGTTGTAGTTTGCGGTGAGCGGAACGTGTGCCTACATGCTGAAGATGGCGACGCAGATAACGGTAACGCCCTTTCACGGCTCTTAGATGTTTAGAATCAAAGAAAGTGTTGTCCGAGCAAACAGCGATATTCAGTATGCCTCTGTCAACGCCTAAAACTTTTCCAGCAACATTTTCTTCAGGATCAGGAAGGTTCACTTGAACGTTGAGAAAGATGCCGTTCTTACGAATGACTAACTGAGCGTTTGTGTACTCGCCTTTCCACATGTCCAAATAGTTGTAGTGTTTGAATGGGAAGTTGAGTCGTCCATGAACAGTTGTCAACGAAACATAGTTTGACTGTGGATAGAATTTGAAGCAACGGTTATCATACCGTACTGAAAGACGTTTCTTAACTATCCTTACAAAATCAGTTCGCAGCAACATTTCGGACGCTTCGTCTCTTGCAGTCTGAACCAAAGCGGACGGAAGGTTCGGAATAGCATCTCTGACTTGATGATACGTTGCCTTGTTTAATTTGTCTTTGTTGTAGGTTTTGTGTTTGGAGCCGTAGTCCAGAACTATCTGGCAAGCCTTATTGAAAGCAATCGCTGTTTGAAACAGAGATTGTTCAAAAGGCAATTTGACCTTAACAGTTCTGAACATGCTTTAATAGTTAGAAGCAACTCATATTTAAGTGCGCGCAATTCCAACATAAATATTGGGACTTCTTGAAATTGAGTATAAAAGATTTGGGTATAGAAAAAAAGGGAGATTTAAGGCATCGATGTGCTGACCGAGCCGCTGGCAATGGTCACTGCCTGAGCAGCCGTCAACATGTAGACGCTGACCGTCCAAGTGATATAGTCTCCAGAAGCCAATGTTGTTTGCACTCCGAAAGTGAGGTCCTTATAATCTTGTGCGTTCTGTGAACAAGTCCAATAGAGACAATTACTCAAGTCGTTCCCAATGACGAAGTCCCATATCTGGTAACTGTCTGTCAGATGATAGGCGCTGCGCGCGGCCGCCTGCAGTACTCCTTTCCCTGGAACATTGACCGAAGCAAGCGTCGCCTTGCCTGTGTTTGTGGTGTTGCATTTCACCTCAATCTTGAAGACGGCCACTGCGGTGGCACTGGCACCAAACGTCATGTAGGCAGGCATGTAGGACACTTGGACAGCGTTCGAGAACTGCGTGCCCGTTGCTATGCTTGTGGATGTGCTATACGCGGAAGTAGTCGTGGTTGTTGCAACCTTTGAAGTAGTCGCCGTTGTTGTTGCAACCTCTGAAGTAGTAAAATATGTTGTTGTTGCACTTGTGACGTCAGTAGTGCTCAGGGATACAGTAGACAGAGAGGTGGTCGCTGCAATGGTAATCAGAGAGGTGGTCGCCGGTATAGTACTTTTTAGAGTCGCGCGCGCGGTTGCGAATCCTATGGGCAAGGTCAGAGTAATAGACCCTGAGATATCAGCAAAGTAGTAGCCTGTGAACGTTGTTGACGGATACCCGCTGCGTGCAGCAGGAATGTTTGCCATGTTCCATTGAACCATGAACTCTTTGAGGTTGTCTCTGTTAACGTCAACGAACTGCGCCGGACCTGCTCTTGCATTCATCGCAATGGTTCTGGCAACATCTGCGAGGAAAGCTTGGCCAGAAACAGGCGCCATCATCACGTAGATGTATCCTTGGTCTGCCGGTGTGACTTCAACGTTTGTGCCTGAAGCACCGTGGGCTCCGAGAAGAATCCATCCGCCTCTGAAGGCCCAGAAGCCCTGTGTCACGTCCGCGCCAATAGTCAACGGTGTCGCGATGTTTAACGCGTTGTAAGCGTTGTCTATCATTGTGAATGTTCCTGTTACTGTTCCTGTAGGCGCAGGAACTCTCGGCAAAGTCAGGTAGGTGCCTGGTTGCTGTGCTCCTGGTGCCGGATATCCCCACTGTTGAAAAGCGTTGTTATAGTAGGCTATAACGACACAAATGACGAGTCCTATACAGATTATTGCGTACCCTGATTTCATTTCGTTAACCTATAGAAGAAATACGCAGAACTATAATTTTGCTCTGACTCCCTCGAGGTCATGTGTCTTTGCTTGCACAGCATCACGTTTCTTGCCAAGAGACTGCACAACAAACAACAACCGATTCATCTGGTTCTGAATCGTCACCGCCTTCCGAGGATCCTGCTGTTGCATCTGGTCATATTGTTTCTTCAGTTCTTCCATCTCATGCCCACGCTGCTCAAGACTCTTGTTCAACGTCTGCAAAAGGCCGTTCATTTTTCTGAGGTTGCTGTCGACCTGAACACGTTGACGCTCCCGCATCTGCCGCTCCCTGTCTGGACTGACACCGCGAAACTGCTGCGGGCGCTGAACAACTTTAGTCCGATTCAACTGAGCTGTTGACTTTGTGATAGGGCGCGTTTCTCCACGCTTATCCTTGTAAAATCCCACTGCGACCTTCTTTTGTTGCGGCATACTTCCTTATTCTCACGATTCGTTTTTAACGCTTTCTCTCGTAGTCACATTTAGGACGCCGCAACACACCATGTACACAGGCCCAATCCAAAATCCTTCGGATAACCCCTTCAGAATTTTGTTTAAGTTCATGTTCCCAAATCCTATGCACTACAAATCCTTTCAGTTCAAGTAAATAGTCACGCAGTTTATCATGTTCCCTTATTTCATCGGCAGAAAACCCATTGCGTCCTTTGTTAAAACCACATAGTTCACATTGATGCCAATAACAGCCCTCAACTTCAATAATATTTGGCGACTTGAGCACTATGTCAATCTGATGATAGCGTTTGAAGCCCACGCCGATAGTTGACCTTCGGTCTAAAAGAACAGGAACATGCGTCTTAAACGGAATATTTAATTGCCTCAACATGTTTTGCACTATTTGTTCGGGTTCAGTATCACGCATAGGCATAACATGCAACGCTCTTACGCCAGACAGATAGGTTTTGGTCTCTGATGTATGTTGTCGACCATAAAACGGATTGTTAGAACCAGTTATATCAGCATGATTTAGCGACATCTTTTTTCTTGTTTCATCTGAAAAAGCATGACCTAAAAGTGCTGTGCTAATATTTTTGCGCCAACTATCTGACCTTTTCCTGCCCATCTGGCAGCGTGTAGTGTTTGCACCAATCGCTTTTCTTGTTTTGATAGTTTGATGTTTTCCAAACATGGGATGATGTCGCGGGTCAGAAAAACGCTTCTTAGCATTTGAAACTATGGCTTGTTGTGCTTCCTCACTATAACATTGCGCGTCAGGATAGCGTTCCAAATATTGTTTTGGAGTCAGGTTATGTGTGGCCAAATGTGCATTATTCACTATTTTGAACGACTGTTGACAAACAACACAAGGAACAGCCAAGTCTAATCTTCTAATCTTCTCTATCGTAAGGACCTTTATAGGTACGACCTAACCCACGATAAATATCTTTCTCAGTTCGTGAAGCAATTAACTGACCATGAGAGTTAAACAAACCATATTGACTCAACTTTTTCCCTTGCTTCTTGGCAAACACACGTAAACCAATATTGTGCCCGCCAGGTCCCGTCGCAAAAAGCATCATCGCCCCATAATAACTGGGTTTAGCAAAGTAAATGTCGACTTGGGCTCGTTTCCGTGGCAGAAGCCAATAAGAAAGCAGATGCGGGCCTCGAGCGCGAATCTTGTATTTCTCAGCGTGCTTGTAGATAGCTTGTTTTGCCTCAGCATTTTTCGGGATGATAACGAAATCGATGTCTGAAGGGTCAGGCTTCCTGCGCCTTATTGACCCTGCCAAGTCGATTCGTTTAGCATACTTCTTCAGAAAAGCATACTCGCGTTTGGCAAGACGCGCAACCTCATTAGATGGCGACACGCCTTTGAAGATGTGAGATTTCACAACGACTTTCTTTTGACTGAGCTTGGCGACGGACTTGGTTATCGGATGTGTTTTGCCAGCGGCTCGATCCTTGCGAAACGCAACAACGATACGATTCGAGTTCATGGTCTTCGCCTGCTACCTTGGGCCCGCAACGCCTCTTTGGACGGCTTGAAACGAAGGGCTCCGTTGTCAAGGTCTTGAGTAGTTGCCTTCTTTCCCGAGTTGTCAATTAAGAAAATGTCAACAACAGGCAGAATCACGTCTTCTCGAAGTATAGTATCGCTAACAATAGGTGTACTGAACTCTTTCCGCAGGATAGGAGCAATACTTTCAACGTGAACTAATACGTCTACATCTTTATGGAGAACTCGGGCATTTTTCATACCGCCGACAACTTCGGAGAAAACAACTTTGCCACCCATTCGTTCTATTTGACGTTCAGCAACGATAATCGCTTCTTGCCTTATCAAGTCAAATTGTTGCTGAGAAAAGTGAGGTCGCCCAGGTGTGACGCCGCCAAAATGCTTAGATGTTGTGACCACAACTTTCTTGCGGTTCAATTCAGCCGCAGATTTAGTGATAGGTTTCGTTTTGCCCTTGTCCCGGTAAAAACCGACGACTGCTCTTCGTTCTTTCATGAGAGAAAAATACGAGGATAGAAAAAGAGTGGAGGTTTGGTTAAATTACGCTGCCAGTCAGCGTCAGCGCCAGTCCATAGTAGAGTGCTGTGAACGCGGCCATCAACAATCCGATTGCGGCAGCGGTCAGGCCGTAGTTTTGGTTCTCCTCTTGCGATGACCGTAAATACAGGATTGAGCCCAGCGACATTATGAGGATGCTTATTCCCCAAAGGTTTGCTGAGTAATAGACCGGTGTACCTGGAATAAATTGTTCTCTGTAAATCTCATAAAGTTTCCAGCCGCTGAACAAAGCCATTATTCCCATCGCGAAAGTTCCCCAAGTCATCGCATCTTCAGTGGAAGCCTCGTCACGTTTCCAGTATACAAATCCCAGAATGACCGCGTTGAGAACTGCTGTCAAGTAGAAGATTTGATAATCGTTGGTTAGATGCGTCATTTCTCCGTAATACCAACAGCTCAACTGATTCAAAAGCCACACTGCTGAACCTGCAACTGCGCCGTAACCTGTGACCTGACTCGGTTTGTAGAAGAAGACCGCGATGAGAACGAAACTCAGTATTTCAGTTATCCATAGCGCCCAGAAGACGTTCCAGTGCAACATCTGATTGTGTGCTACCAAACCCAAGAGCAAAACTCCTGCGAGTATCGCCCAAATTCCAGTCAGTGGATGTCCGAAGTATTTCTTCAACTCTTCTGACATTGAATTATCCTCTACTCATTAAATACATATTAGGAAATTTTACTCTTTCGCCTTATGCCAAATATAAACGATGATAAGAAAGCAGCCAATACTCCAAGCAATCTGGTCAGGCCAAGTCCAAGCTGGCAACCAATGAAGATTGTCGACAAAAAATTTGTATTGAGCGGACCATACTGAGAAGGAATATTCTTCCCCTTTGAGCACTGTTAGCATGTAGTAGAAAAGGTCTAAGAGCCCTGCTACAAACAAGAGAATGATGGTGGCAAAAACTGCCGGTGCCTTTTTTTCTGGAAGACCTGCAGCGTAAGCCATCCACGTAGCCAACGCCGCGACTGTTACAACGACGAGTCCAAGAGACATCCAATAGCGGTACATCCAATCGGGATATCCGCCGCTTGCCCCCCACATGACTGTGTGGTCAAGTACGGCAAGAGAAAGGAAAAACGCGGCTGCTAAAAGCAAATATCCAATGAGAAGTTGGTTGACTGTAAGCCTACCCTTATACGCCAACCTTCAACACTTCCCCCGATTCGTATGAAATTACTTCACCGTTAATGGTGCATTTGCCCTTTATTTCCACGTAGACTTCTTGGTGCTGCAAAACGTCAAAGTCAAGCAGGTAGACTGTAATTTGCCGCAGTTTGTTGTCGTTGAATATGAAAGTGTTATCATAGAGAGGAGTCTGAGCCTGTGGCCGTCCAGTGTAGATATGAATGGGAACCTGCAATTCAAAGTTTAGAGCATTCACGTCCAGCTGTGGATTCTGACCTACAACTTGAACATTATCACGGTGAAGAATCGTTTCAATCGGCTGTTTCGACAGAGTAAGATTAAAGTTGAAACCCACCTTCACAAGCATTTTTCCCGTGTAGTAGTATGGCTGCAAATCATAAGTTATTATGACACCGTAGATTGGCCTGCCGAACAGAACGTTAAAAAATACGAGTCCAGCATGACTGATAATGATGACAGTGAAAAGTAGGATGCAGATAAAAACAGCCACAGGCGCTATGAGAACCTTATTTGAAACAGGTTTCTGTCTTGACTTTTTTGACATTCTTGCTCAAAGAGAAAATACGTTTGACATGTTCCAGTCGTGACGTTGGTTTGTAGCGTTCAGCTTTCATATTTCTTTGACGGTAAGGATGCGGAAGAAGGGCAGAATTGTCGGTTTCTACAAGGACAAGTTAGGTGAAACGCGTCCTATCACCAAGTCTGAGGGGCAGATTAGACAGAGGAAGATTATTCAGCATCCAAAACTTTTTCGGGGTGTCAGACCGCAAAGCGCAGCCCGATATGTGCAGGCTCTACGATTTTTAGAGGATCCGAGAATAGCTACGATAGAAGCACGTCGAGAAAACAAAGTGGTCTTCAATAAACCGGCAACACTCATCATGCGGAATCATGTTCAAGGACTTTTGACTGAAGGGCAGATAGACAGGTTGACTTTAAAGGATGTGAAGGGCAACGTGCTTTTTGACTCCGAGGTCCAAAGCCCCAGAGCAAGCAAGCATTGGATTGTAGTTGTGAACGGAATCGTGTCCGGCGATTTCAGAAGCAAAACATCTCTGACGGAATATGAAGCCACGGTCATCGCAAAGGACCTCTTCTCGAAGATAGAACGCTCAGAAATCGCGGTGTGGCCCGATTAAGCTACGCTGACTTCCTGAAAATATACCAAGCAGCAATTATAACTATCACAATTATGAGTAGCCAAAGCCAGTTCGGCAGCAATATGGGATTCCAGCGTAAGAAATCACCGACGATTACCATGACTGACTGTTGCAGGTTCACCGTGCCTTCAGTTCCATCATGGAAGACTGTTACGCGCAGTATGTTCGGACCGACTTGAGTCCAAATGTCATAGACTCCGGTCCCAGCTTGCACGGTAAGATATCCGTCAGGTTCTGTTCTGCCAACGTAGGTCCAGCTCGTAGCGCGACCAAAGATAGTCACATTCATTCCTGACAGCCCATTCCCCATCCAATTGCAAACATAGACCTTCAGGAAGTTCGCTGGAACACCTGGACCAGATAATGTCAAAGTCTGCGTCAATGTTTCAGTCGTGGCCGCGTACGTGACTGTAGTTGAGCTCCCGGTTGTGATTGTAGACACGACCGTAGTTGTGCTTTCAGACGTGGAGGTCTGCGTCACTGAGGTCAGATAAGTGACGACAAGCCAGCTGTTGGTAACTGTGTCCGTTGTCGTGGTCAGAGATGTTGAGACAGACGTAGTCTCGAACGTAGTTGTGAATATGCTGGTCGATGTGGACTGCAAGGTCGACGTGAAAATGGAGGTAGACGTTGAAGTGGTATCAGAAGTCGTTGTCGTTGAATAGGTGCTGACAGAAGTTGTTTGGAATATTGTGGTAGTCAAACTTGTTGAGGTCGAAGTCGAAGTCTCGGGTAACGTTGTCGTCGTCAACGACGTAGAGATAAAGGTTGTGGGAAAGGTCGAGGTAGTCAAAGACGTGGAAACTGACGTGGTTGGAAACGTTGTGGTAGTCCATGATGTGGAAACTGAGGTTACAGGCAGAGTCGTGGTTGTTAAAGATGTAGAGACGGAGGTGGTGCTCGTGGCTGTAGTTGTGGTGGTCAGTGATGTGGAGGTCGAAGTTGTGGGCAACGTTGTGGTAGTCAGAGACGTTTCAATAGACGTAGTCGGAAACGTCGAGGTAGTCTGAGAGGTAGAAACAGACGTAGAAGTCGTCCCAGTTGTAGTAGTCGTCAGCGAGGTAGAGGTTGAGGTGGTCGGAAACGTCGTGGTGGTCAACGACGTTTCTGTTGAGGTGGTCTGTAGAGTCGTGGTAGTTAAAGCCGTGGAAACAGACGTGGACGTGGTTTCAGTCGTAGCAGTCGTCAGCGAGGTTGAGACGGAGGTAGTCGGCAGAGTCGTACAGGTCAAGCTTGTTTCTGTTGACGTAGACGTAGTCCCCAAAGTCGTACACGTCAAAGACGTCGACGTAGACGTGGTCGGAAACGTTGTGGTAGTCAATGAGGTAGAAGTGGACGTGGAGGATGTCGCCGTCGTCGTAGTTGTCAAAGACGTTGATGTTGAGGTGGTAGGCAGGGTATCGGTGGTCCAAGACGTAGAAATCGACGTGGTCGGAAACGTCGTAGTCGTCAAAGACGTGGAAATAGAAGTTGTACTTGTGACTGTAGTCGTGGTTGTCAGTGAGGTAAAGGTTGACGTTGTGGGCAACGTTGTGGTAGTCAGAGACGTTTCAATAGACGTAGTCGGAAACGTCGAGGTCGTCAAAGACGTGGAGACCGATGTTGAAGTGGTATCAGTGGTCGTGGTCGTCAGGGACGTCGATGTAGAAGTGGTTGGCAAAGTGGTCGTGATCCAAGACATAGATGTAGAAGTGGTTGGCAAAGTCGTGGTTGTTAAAGACGTTTCGACTGAAGTGGTTGGCAAAGTCGTGGTTGTTAAAGACGTGGAGATTGATGTTGAAGTGGTTTGAGTCGTTGTAGTTGTCAACGATGTAGAGATAGAAGTGGTTGGCAAAGTCGTTGTCGTCCAAGAGGTCAAAATCGAAGTTGTCTGGAGCGTTGTAGTAGTCAATGAGGTATAAATCGAGGTTTCTGGCAGCGTTGTAGTCGTCAAAGACGTGGAGACCGACGTTGTTGATGTGTCCGTCGTTGTGGTCATCAATGAAGTGGAGGTCGAAGTAGTAGGCAACGTAGTGGTAGTCAATGAGATGGAGGTCGAGGTTGTTGGAAACGTCGTGGTAGTCAACGAAGTGGAGACCGATGTTGAGGTCGTATCAGTCGTTGTGGTCGTCAATGAAGTTGACGTAGAAGTAGTTTGCAGGGTTTCCGTCGTCAAGGACGTGGACGTAGAAGTGGTTGGCAAAGTCGTGGTTGTTAAAGATGTGGAGACCGACGTGGAAGATGTTGCCGTCGTCGTTGTGGTCAAGGACGTTTCGGTTGAAGTAGTGGGCAGGATCGTGGTCGTCCAAGATGTGGAGGTCGAAGTTGTGGGCAGGGTCGTGGTCGTTAAAGACGTTTCAATAGACGTAGTCGGAAACGTCGAGGTAGTCAAAGACGTGGAGACCGATGTTGAAGTGGTATCAGTGGTCGTGGTCGTCAGGGACGTCGATGTAGAAGTGGTCGGAAGGGTTGTACAGGTCAGGCTTGTCGACGTAGACGTTTCCGTGGTTCCCAAAGTCGTAGTCGTCAAAGACGTAGACGTAGAAGTGGTCGGAAACGTCGTGGTAGTCAAAGACGTAGAGGTAGAGGTAGAGCTCGTGTCCGTTGTCGTAGTTGTCAACGATGTTTCTATTGACGTAGTCTGAAAAGTCGTAGTCGTCAACGACGTGAAGGTCGAGGTAGTTTGGAAAGTAGTTGTAGTCAACGACGTTTCGGTTGACGTTGTAGGCAATGTTGTGGTGGTCAAGGATGTTGAAATAGAGGTAGAAGAGGTTGCCGTCGTCGTGGTAGTCAAGGACGTGGAGGTAGAGGTTGTTGGCAGCGTCGTGGTGGTCAAGGACGTTTCGGTTGAGGTTGTTGGAAACGTCGTGGTAGTCAACGACGTGAAAATGGACGTGGAAGAAGTCTCTGTTGTCGTGGTAGTCAACGAAGTTGACGTAGAGGTGGTAGGCAACGTTTCGGTCGTCCACGACGTGGAAACCGACGTAGTCGGAAACGTCGTGGTAGTCAACGAGGTCGAAACAGACGTGAAAGTAGTATCGGTTGTAGTAGTAATCAAGGATGTGGAAGTCGAGGTCGTGGGCAACGTCGTAGTAGTCAAAGATGTTTCTGTAGACGTGGTCGGAAGAGTCGTCGTCGTTAAAGAAGTCGAGATCGAAGTTTCCGTGGTAGTGGTAGTGGTTATTTCTGTTGAGATTGTTGTGGTCGGCAACGTTGTTGTCGTAAGGCTCGTTGATGTTGAGGTAGTCTGAAGCGTAGACGTTGTCCATGACGTATACGTTGACGTGTCCGAGAGAGTTGTGCATAAAGTTTCGGTCAGCGTCGAGGTCTGCGTTAAAGAGGTTGAGGTTTGGTACGTTGAGCTTGAAGTGGTGGATGTAGTAGAGACTGAGGTGGCTGTTGTAGAGGTGCTTGTGGTCGAGCTCACGTACGCCGTTGTGGTGGTTGTAGGATCCCCAACAACGACCACTTCCCAGATCACTGGATCTGTCTGAGTGGATGTTGTTCCAAGAGTCGTGCATGATGTGCTCGTAGTGGTCTGGGTGAGCGTCCAAGAAGGGACAGACGGAATTGTTCCGTCCCACGCTGCTCCAGTAGGAGTAAATGCTTTCCATATCGCTTGAGTTGTGGTGTTTGCATAGGCGATTATCCAGTTGTCATTGTAAAGTTCGATTCCTGTGCCTGTTTCTTGACTACATGGAGATTGATACTTGAATGGAGTGTTACCACCTGTGGGCCAGCTTTCAACGTCAGTTAGAGATTTGATAGCTGTGCTATCACTTAGATACGTTGCGTATGTCAAATCATAATCTGTAGCGTCATACCAACTTATGACGAAAGCTGTACCGTTCAACGCAGCAACTTGGACTGAACTACTGGAGTAATCCCAACCAGCATCCGTGTCAGCATCAGTTGGCCCTGACTTCAACGTTCCAGTAGAGTCGTAAACTGCAAACGTGGCGTCTACGTCAATTCCGTCGTACCAGCCTATAACAAAATATGTGGAGTTTAACGCACTTACAGAGACGATAGAGGTGCCAACATCTGTATCTGCGTCAGTTGGTCCAGCCAACTTCGTTCCAGCACTATTATATATTGCGAATGTGGCGTCTGTAGCTGTACCATCATACCAACCTATTACAAAGGTTGTGGAATTGAATGCAGATACAGAAACAGAATAAGATGCACCAACCGCAGCTACGTTAATTGGACCAGCAATCAACACTGATGAAGAAGTATACACTGAGAAGTCAGCAATGCTACCAGTAAAATTATACCATCCTATTACAAAGTATGTGCTGTTGAAACATGATACCTGCACGCTATGAGAACTTCCTGCATTAGTATCTGCATCTGTCGGGCCAGATAGCAAGGCTCCAACCGTGTTATAAACTGCAAATGTGGCATCGCCGTCTGTTTTGTCGTACCAACCTATGACAAATGTCGTGCTGTTGAATGCACTAACACCTACAGTCGTACGAATCATATTACCACCAGACGTTGAATCTACAACAGTTTCAGCCAGTATCTGAGTGCCATTCGTGTCGTAGATTTGAAAACAGAATTTGTCATTTGTTTCGTCATGGTAAGCGATTACGAATGTATGAGTATCTAATGGGCATGTGTGGATGCTTGTTATTGAGACGGTTGAAAAGATCACGGTTGGGTCAATAAAATCCACTTTAAAATCGAACTGTGAAGTAGTCAATTTGACTCCTTTAATTTTAATCTTCCAACTACTATCAGCACTATTCCTAAAACTGGTTGGACTGGTGGTAAGTGTCTGGTTATTAGACAAGTCTGTTGTGCCAATAATGCTTGAAATATAACCATCGCCACTTGTAGCATACTGGACAGAAACATAGTTGTAAAGCTGAAAAGTCACTGCCACATCTGTCGTTGTAAAACAACTATCCATTAACCAGAATAATCCTGTCCACTCATTCAAATCGGATGTCCCTGTAAACTCAACCTCAACTGTGTTGCTATCTGACCAAGTATGGATGATTGAACAGTCTATCTGCCATGTTGACTGGGCCGTATCTGAGGATTCTGTTCCTCCCAGAAACCTGAAGGTTATTGTTGTATCTGTCAGATAAGTTCCGATTGAAACGTTGTTCCATTGACTAACCGTTAGGCTTGGAATAATAGTTATCCAACTGCTTCCGCTACGGACATCTACCTTTAAGGTTTCAACGTTAGTATAGGCGCCCGTTCTTATACAGAGATATTCGTTTGTTTGAGCAAAATCTGCTGTTGCCCATTGAAATTCATAATCCATTTCATAATTGTAAGCTTTGGAAGCGTTTACTGCTTGAGTTTCATATAACGTAACGGTAGTGCTACTTGAGCTGGTGCTTCGATAAAATCTGTATCGTATAGCCGTGTAGGTTGACGCGGCAAAGGTAGCGTTAAAGTATATTGTGGAAGCATAAGTAGGCGTTGCATTGTAAGCGGTGTACCAGCTTCCAGTTTGATTGGCTATCGTGATTTCCATTGTTGTCCATAAGCTTGAGGTATTGCTGCTTCTTCCAACCATGTAGCGTATTTTTGTGCCGATAGCTGGCCCTGAAAGGTTCAAAGTCAAATAGTTACTCCAATGGCTTGCAACTGCTGATGTGTTTGTGGCTCCCGTTGTGGTGACATTGTTGTAAGCGTATGTTGGGTTAGTCCAATATGTTGACGTTTGGCCAGTAACATAGACATAGGATTCAGGTCGTCCTCCCGCTGTATCTGCCTCTGTAAGCGTGTCATTGTAAAGAACGTTTGAATCTTGTTGTGCAGTAAAATTGCTTGAAGTGCCATGACCAATGTGACCGTCAACATTGCTGCTATTGTTGTCAACAAAATTTTCCAAGTTATTCGCAATTGTGCCATACGACCTAAATGTCATGTATGCATCATTTTCAGATTGCAGGTCGCTTATTAAGCCTGAAACATAAGTCGTTGAACCTAAAAGGCCATAGTTGTCAGGATAATATGTTGCAACGCTCGAAATTGTAAATCCTACGCTTGGGTCAATTACAATGTGAAACCCTTCTGGAACATTGTCTCTGCTTATTCTAAACCAAAAGTAGTCTTGACCATCAATTCTTTTAATTCCATGGTTAATCCGTAAATTAGGAATGCTAAGAAGGTCGCTCCAATCAAAAATAATAGAAAAAGCATCATATGTAAGTTGGTACTGGTACTTATCCAGCTTCGCAAGGTATCCTTTAACCCTAACATCTGCTCCGAACGTGAGCCTATAGTTTCCAGCATAAGGTGAATCAAATATTAACGTTATCTTGCAAGTGTCGTTCTTTGGATATGCTTTCTCTATTGCCAACGCGCTTTTTATGCTTATCCACTGTGTAGAAGTTGCGTTGTACCATTCTAAGTCCCACATAGCGTGTTGATTGAATAGAGTCCACAACGCTTGCCAATTTACAGGAGCATCAAGGAAAACATTTGAAAGAGGTTTTGGCTCTTCAGCCTTCACATCTGGAACGAACTGCAAAACAGACAATTGACTGAAAACTAACAAAGCGATTAACACAGCTATGAAAACAAGCGTCAACGGTTTCCGAAGCAGGTTTTTAATCGGTTTTTTCTTTGCCATTATTCTTCAACAGTGAAATATCGTTTTTAACGGAACAGCGACAGTGGGAAGAACCACATGAAGAACAGAATGACTGCTGCGAGATGTATAAAGATTAAGCCGTAGCGAACGTAGCGGTTAGTGATTCTTGGAGCCAGTCGGCTGTAGCCCCATCCGAGGCCGAGACATATTACGGGGATTGTGTATAGGAAATAGTAGTTGAAGGTCATTCGCGAGACTAATTGGTCTATCACCCAAGGCATGAAAGCTACTAAACCCCAAATCAGATACAAGTAATCCATTTCCCTGCCCTTTCTTCTCGCAAAGTCAATTATGCAAAGGAACAGCAGAGGCACGAACGCGTAAGAGACCAAGGGGTTAATCTGTGACACCCAATCAATTGTTTTATGCGTAACAGACCCAACAGTCACTGCGACAGTGAGATAATGTGGAGAATTGAAGACGTCTCCGAAGGGCAGTATCCATCCCCAAGGCGGTCTGTAGTCTTTGTCTGAAGTTACGACTGCTGGAACAAGAGACGTGAAATATCTCCATGCAAACTGCAAATGCTCGATCGGATTGCTGATGCTTGACCACATAGTTGACACATCTGTCAATGTTGTCGTGGAGATAAGGGTGCCATTCACGTCTTGAACAATGTTCACGTGAACATTCTGGATGACCACAGGATTTGTTACAGGTTTGTAAACTGCGTCGTAAATCCAAAGTCCGCCGCCGCCCACGAGTAAGAACACCGCGGAAGCTATCAAGAGGGTAGCAAAGCTCTTTTTGGTAAGTCCCTTCAGAGTCCAGACTTTCTTGTGTTCTATCCGGAACTTTGCGACGAAATGGTAGATGACAACGCTGAACATGAACAGCAAACCGAGTTCTTTGCACAGAAAAGAGACAGCTAAGGAAGCAGCGCTCCACTTGTATTTTTGGGTGAAGTAGAGTTGTATGCCTAAGAGTCCGAAGAATATGGCCGGCATGTCTAAAATGTAGACCGAACCGTGAATGAAGAACATCGTGTCGAAGGTTAGAAAAGCAGTTGCGAGAAGAGCATACTTTTCAGGCATGAATCTTTTGGCCAAGAGATAGAACACAAGCAGGCTTGCCACGCCGAACAAGACTATTGGAAATCTCCATGCGAACCACCAGTCGCCAAAGACCCGTATAGAAATGGCAGCTATGATTTTGACCAAGGGCGTGTGTTCCAGATTGGCCGGCTGTAGATTCAACGTCGCCTTCGCTGCAGGAACGTAATGCGCCTCATCAAAAATCATGCTGTCAGGCGTCGAGGCGATAGCGAACATGTGCAGAGCAAACGCCAGCAGAAGCAGATGTCCAATGTCGAAATTTGTAATCAAAGACCAGATTTTTGAAATGGGATTTTTCAGGTTGATTTCCATTTTAAAACTCATTTAGCAATGTCTCCTATCCATAGTTTCAAGATGAACATAAAAGTCTTTACTCCTTGCCCGAATCCAGTCTTAGACACGCCCATCTTCCGCTTCTCAAATACCACAGGATGCTCAATAACAGTAAACTTGCCTCTGCCCTTTACAAGCAGTTCCAAAACAAACTTGTAGCCGAACGGTTGAAGGTGCAGCTGCTCGAAAATCTCTCGTTTGGCCACTACGAAACCGCTCATGTTATCGTTAACCTTCAGTCTAAGCAGTGCTCGAGAGAGCTTACAAAATAGTCGACTCAGCACCATACGTATGAAGTAATCCTGTGTTCCTCCGCCTCGCACGTATCGGGAGCCAATAATGATGTCGGCTTCACTTAGTCTTTGAACCATTGCAGGAAGGTAAGAAGGATTGTGGCTGCCGTCAGCGTCAAGCACGCAAACAACATCTCCAGAAGCTGCTTTGACACCGCATAAAACAGCGTTCGCTAAGCCAAGTTCCGTCTGAATGTGAATGTCGCATGGAAACATCTGCTTGATTCGCCCGACCAACTGTGGAAGATAGGGCTCGTCCTTAACTGGAATTATCACAGATACTTTCATCATGTTCTGTCACTTTTGCAGGTGAAAGACTAATTCATATTTAAGTAGGTCAAACACCCTGGATCTCTCGAACTGGCTGGCCAGTTTTATCAGTCTTTTGTTGGTCGTTACATAGATTCTTTGAGTAAAATTAGGAAGCAGACTTATGCCTGTCCACTGTTTTAGATTCAAACCTGCTTCTGCGATGAGGCTCTTAAATTCGGTTAACAGGTACGGCTGATAGTTGTCGAACGTCTCTGACTTTTTGAACTTGCTTAGCAGTCTGTAAGCTAATGCTCGAAGAAACAGGTACGTGACATTGTCCACTGTCACGATAGCATGGCCGTCGGGCGCTAACACTCTACGCATCTCTCGCAAAGAGTTCACAATTTGCTGTTTGTGCAGATGGTCGAGTGTTGACACGCTGAAAATCACATTGACCGAATTATCTGCAAACGGAAGCTGCTGGATATCGCCCTGCAGAAACTGAAATGTCGTGGAACACCTAAAGTTCTTAGTCGCGGACCTTGTAACTTCGCGAGAAATGTCTATCCCTAAAAGGATGCTGCAGCGTGTTTTGAAAAAACTGAGAGCATCGTCATGACCTATCGCTTCATTCCACAAGTCAGTCTTCAAGACGGTCAAGTTGGCAGTGGCGCCTAACAGTTTCTCAAGTAAGCGGTTCATGTGTACAGTGCGAAATCGGTAATACTCCTTGTGTTTGAGGCACATCTCTCTATTAGAATCAAAAGCTGCATCCCAATAGTCACTCAAATTGCTTGTTTACCTCCATACAGCCTTAGGATGTCATTATAGATTTCTTTTCTTTGGATGCAACTGACCTTACCGTTGTCGACCATCAGCGCCTCTGGGCGCAAGTATATGAATTGGTTGGCTCTTGAGAGAGAATATGCTCCCGCGTCCAAAACCACAACAACATCGCCGACGCTGACCGCTGGGAAAGGTTGACTGATTGCCAAGACATCAACAGTATTCAATCCGTTTCCTGCGATGTTCACTGTTTTGACCTTCCCATTGTTTTTGACTTGGTCGGCGATGAGGAAACCGCGTCGTGAAAAGAATGCCGATTCTGACAGCAGATTGATTCCGCCGTCTAAGAAGATCCATTTGTCTTTTACTGATGCTACTCGCGTGACAAGGATGCCTGCGTCGCTTGTGATGTATCTTCCCGGCTCCAACGCTAAAATTGTTGGAGTGACGTATGACTGCAGGCAGTTCCAGATTTCTTTAGCGAAAACATCAATGTGTGGTGTCTTTTCGTATCTATCGGTATCCAAGCCAACTCTCCTCAGTATGAAAGCAGTGGTTGAAACGCTTTTCATGGATTGAACTGGGAATCCGCCGCCTATGTTGAGCATGGATAGTTTTCTGCCCAGACGAGCGTAAAGGGTCATCATCACTTTCAATGCTTCCACGTAATGTTTGGGGTTGATTATTCCTGATCCGACGTGCATCGAGATGCCGTCAACTATGACGTCTTCAGTTTTGAACGCTTTGCTGTAGAGTTTTTCGGCTTCGTCTATTGGCAGGCCGAACCTTTTGATGTAACCTTCAATGAAGCTGCGTAAGAAGGGTATCTTTATGTTCGGATTCACTCTGATGGCAATCTTGGGAATAGTATGCGTTGCCTTCGCGATTGAGACAACCTTCTGGAACATGATGTCTGAATCTATGTTGAGCATCGCTATTTGACTGTGTAAAGCAAGAGATATCTCCTCGTCAGTCCAACAGGCTCCATCCATGACAATCTCGTTTGGCTCAAACCCCGCTTTCTCAGCCAAGTAGAGTTCCATTCCTGAACAGACTTCTGCTCCTGACCCTGCTGCGTGTAAAACTTTAAGCACTTCCAGATTGTAGTTCGTTTTGACTGAATAGTAGATTCTGGTTTGATGGAGAGCAGTTTGCGCGAACGCACGGTCAATTTTCTGGTAGTTGTGTCTAAGACGGTCAGCACTCATTACGAAGAAGGGTGTTTGTCTTTGACTTGCCAGTTCCGCTACGTCAACACCGCCGAAATGGAGAGAACTGTTCCTAAATTCTAAAACTTCATTTACCATACGTGCAACCTTCTACGACTTCTTTAAACATTTTTTCTATCTTGTCCATGACGGGTTTCTTGTCGTATTTCAACGCCTGCCTTTGGCCAAAGCGCACTAATTCAGCGTATCTTTCAGGCTCCTCTTCCCACATCCGTTGAAGAAGACTCAGCATCGTTCTGAACTCTGACACGTTTTCCGCAAAGTACATGGGCAACTCGAGAACCTCATGGGCCTTCAAAGGCGTAGTGACTACAGCTGTGCCGCACATTGCAGATTCAACTATTGCAAGACCGAAAGTGTCGACTCTCGCTGGAATCATGGAGACATGAGCAGAAGAAATGAAGTCAGGCATGTCTTCTTCTTTAATTTGACCTCCTGCAACCTTGACCTTAAAGCGTTTGGTTGCAGCTTGAAAAATGTCCCAGCCTTTCTGCCAAACTCTACGGCTTATGTACGCAACCGTGAAAGTCGGATCTTTATTTTTCGTCGGATGATATTTCTCAGAATCCACAAAATCCGGTATGGAATAAACCTTCGGATGATTGCAAGGATAGGCAGTTGTGACCATGTGCACAGCGTTAAAATGTCTCAATTCAAAGTAGCTCAAGCCCCGATTCATTATCAAGGAAACGTTAGGCAGAAGCCCATAGCGCAGGTCTGGTTTCTGCCAGTAGGACTGAGCGTGGATCCCGCCTATCCGGGGTTTGCTGGTTTGAAAGAACATCCAGCTCAAGGGGTTGTAGAACGTGTATACGATATCTGCCTTGACTTTGTGCCGGCGCCCTTCAGTATATGGAATATCCTCTAACAATTCTTTAGGATTTATCTTACGTTTTCCCTCGAGCAGGAAGGGCAAAGCGTAGATTTCTACGGAATGTCCACGATGCGCCAGTTCCTTCGCAGTCTGAATAATCCATTTCTCTCCTCCTCCATAATATGCTAAACTGAGGTGCGTACAAAAAGCTACATGCATACAACAACAACCCCCAAGCTTCGTTCTTGTAAATTCTGAAAATAGAGCAGCCAATGTTCTCTGTTGAAATTAACCTTCAAATTGTGTTTGACGCATAGGGTTATGAGATTTGATGGAACACTGTTCATTTTGTCATAGTCAATATGATGAACAGTAAGCCTGTAGGTTGAGCCACACATTTGGCATTTGTTTTCATCTCTTTCCAATATCTGCTTTTTCAATACACAGTTAAATGATGGCGGATAAGGAATGAAGGAAACACCGCCATTCCAACTCGGATTCAGTTCACCCATTCTTTGAGAGGACAATTTTGCCTTAGTTTCAAGAGACCTCTTCTTTCCCCTATGCAGTGTAGCTATTTTCGCCTTCATTTCATCAGTCCATTCATGCCAACTCTTGCGTTTAAATTCTTCAGTTTGACAGATTGCATTCATTTTAGTTCTGAAAGTCGGGTCATCCCAATATTTCTTCATGATAAGGCGCTTTTTAGATATGCATTCAAGAGAGAAAGTTCTTCCTTTCATCGCTTTCATCATTTTAAGACTATGGGCCTTGATTCTATCGTCTGTTTCTTTAGTTAACCCTTTCCGCCATCCCGAATTGATTCTTCTATCTGTTTCCCTTGTGAGCCCTTTTTTCCAACTTGGTTTTCCTTTTAAAGCCTTGCTTACTTTTTCACCCATTGTTTTTAGCCGTTTATCTGTGTCTTTAGTCAAACCTTTCTGCCAAGGGACGTGAACCTTACCACATTTTCTGCACAATCCGAAATTATGACCTTTAAACCCGGGCTTCATGGTTTAATCCCATTCCTTGGATTAACGTCGAAGGGCACAGAGTAGGTGTGTTTCTTGTCGAAACTTTGTGCCAGCAAGTGAAAATGAAGGGTTGTGGTCTGGTTCCCCGGCACTACTATTTGTAAAGTGTCGTCAGCAATCATAAGAATAGGTTCTGCGGTGCGGTCAACTGATCCAAAACTGTTCAGTTTTATGCTTGTAATCCAAGCTGAATCATTCTGATTGCGAAAGACCAATTGAATTGTGAAGGACGTAGCAGATGCGTCAGAACTTACATGTGATACCAAAATGGCGAAGGGAGCCGTTTCAGCGTACATTATATACGCTACCGTAATAGCAAACACAGCTAACGCAGCTATCCAAACAAGCCAAGCATATGTCATAAGTTTCTCTTGGGCATCCATGTTCATCACATCGCCTCGTTTTTGTAGACAAAAACGCAGTCTGCCTTCATCACGCCATCATCTCTTCTGCTCTACGCTCTCCTTCAGCTTCACAAATTCGCAGCCATTTACAAATCCAACAGATTAGTTTTTCAATCTCCCTCGCCAAGTTCCTCATTTTCGCACTCTCCTACGCAGCCCACCGCCGCACTCATCACATGTCTGTTTGATAACTTGCTTTCCTTCCTTCTCTTCATGTAGAGGATACTCTCTTCTGCAACTTGGACACTCAAGATAGACCTCTTTATTCTGTCTCATTTTGTCACTCGGCGGCTTGTTCTTGCTCGAGTTGTCTGACCTGCTTGGACAAGGTTTCAATCTGTGACGCTATCTCCTTTGTGCTGTACTTCTTCATCAAATTGTTCAAACCACTCTGCTCGGAATATCCAAGAGCAGGCGCAATCATCTTGTACGGAACCTCATATACATCGTGCAGCACCGTAACAAGAGTGACGATTTTGCTTTTCCATTGAGCCAATTCATCAGCCTTCTTCACAGAAGTAGGCGCAACCGAACCTTTCCAACGAACAGAAACCCTCCTCGGCTTAACACACTCCTCAATCTCCATCTTGTTAAAACTTTTGTTCTCATCAACAATAAACATTTCATTCAGATCCAAACGCTCAATCACCTTATCATAACGTCTGAACTGGTCTGGAATCGAACCTGGGTCCATCCTCTTAAAAATGTAGTAGTTGAATCCCTCTCTTACAGGCTTATGCAGGTCCCCGTACCCGTGCGAAGAGTTTCCACAGAAGACAAAGCGACCGTTTCGTTCAACGAGAAGATTATGGTTATCAGCGACCTCGGGGCACCAAACTACGCCAGAATAATCTTCTTCCTGTGAAACGTTTTCAAAAGGCTTGTATTTTGGGCGAAAATGCACGGAAATGACATAGTACTGCTTTGCTTGAGCAACGCGGTCTTTGATGAAACAGCGTTTGCCAGGTACGGTCTTTATAGTTCCAGACCAACCCAATTTAGTGACTAATTCGATGAAATCAACAGCTAACTGCTCGCTCACTGTCTTGTAACTGGATGCGTTATTTCCATCAGAATTGATTAATCCGTCGAATAATGACTTCAACTGTTCTGCAGACGCGCCATCCAGCCATTTTCTTGGAATATGCTTTTCATCAGCGTACGGACCGCACTCAGAGAAAACATCTTCAAATCTCTTAGATGACGCAGTATCAAAATACAGCATCTTATAATAGTCATTATTCCATTTTATGTTCAGCCTCGCCAAAGCATCTTCAACTTTCTTACGAGATTTGTCTTCAGGTGGTATGCATAAATATACTCGCGGTCGATGATAATTTAAGACCGCAGGAGAACCGTGCTGACAAAATCTGCCGCAGCCATCACGTATAGCCAAGTACTCTTCACGTCGCAATCCTGACTTTGTAGAATCTTTAATTTTTGAGTAAGTATACCCGTCACCTATGTACAAGCCTAACAAATAGAAGAAATCGTTAGTAAGGTCTGGAAACTTCTGCACGGTCCACATACCCTGCGGAAATCTAAACATAGACCTCTTGCTTGCTCTTGACGCTTCTTCAAAATGGAGATTTTGCCAGCCTGTACGCTGTCCAGTTGACAACAGCATCTTGTGATTGGGAGTCACTAAAACGTCAAAGGACTTTCCCTTAAAATGAACCATCTTGCCTATGTAAGGATACTTGCGGATATTGACTATAGGTTTCCATTCAATTTCTTTCGTTTGCAGATCGATAGAAAGACCCATGGCACCAATTTTCAACGTTTCGTGATCCTTCAATCCCTCTTGTGTGAGAACCCTGGTTTGAGTATCATAGCACGCCACTAATCTGATGCGTTCTTTTCTGTATTTTTTAAGCGAGAGGTATATTCTGCTTGCCAGCTGCAGTTGTCTCGGAACGAATCCTCTACGCGCTCCTGCTGCTAAGTCGTTCAGTTCGTCTGTGAAGAACGCTACTTTGGAGCGTATGTCAGGTCCTTTCCACTTGTAGAGGTCGAAGAAGAAGCGGCTCCAGAAATCGACGAAAATCGCTATGTCCATAGTGTAAGGGTCGAATTCGATGGCGTGAGCCTGCCCTCTCTTGACTTCTTTGAAGAGAGTTTTCAGGTCCCAAGGGTCATACGGTATGTATTCGATGTTCTCATGTTTATAGGAGAACTCGCAGTTTTGCGGTACGAAACAACGCCATGGAAACTCATTGACCAAGCTGAGCCATTCAGTACTGCTGTCATCGCGCCAAAGAATTGTTTCATCATTCTGTTTAAGGAGATAACAAAACAAAAGCAGTGCGCTTGTCTTTCCGGACCCCGACCCGCCCAAAACTAAAATATGTTTTGTTTCATTGAAGATGCCGCCTAACTTTACGTTCAGAATCTGAGTCATTCGGCTGAAGTATTGATAGGTCGGCATCTCACACCTTCTCTTCGAATCCTTGCTTGCCGAGTTTGAATCCTTTCTGCGCGAATGTGCCTCCTGTCTGTATTTGTGGCGCCATACTGCGTGCTTCAGCAATTCTGGCCATACTTCTGACAAGCGCCAACTTTCTTCCTTCAATCAGACTCCGACGATATTCAATCCTGGCGTTCACGAAGGTTATCAAAGCGCCGACAGTTTGTCCAAAATACGTTGCTAATTCCTCGTGCAAAACGGTGTAGATGTGCTCATTTTGATACTGCCTAACCTGTGCAAGACTTCCCGCGAGCCAAACCTTGATCTTATTGAAGGCAGGTTGAAGTTGCCTGCCGAACTCAACTACATCCACAATCTTGGTTGTTGCAACGACTGGCTGCTGAGCCGAGTTCAGTTGTTCCTGTAGTCTTTCAGCCTGCTTCCGTTTATCTACGGCATCTCTCCATGCGAAGAAGCCGAATCTCTGCGGCTGCTGTTCAGCAGTCGGAGCTTGCGGAACTGCAGGCTGCGTAAAAGTGAGGTTGACGGGTGATGGAGGAAGTTCCTTAGGTTCTTCAGACTGCTGTTCCTCTTGAAAAACTGTGCCTCTCTGCTTCTCCAAACGCACAACATAGTCTAACGCTTCTCCCAAGTACTGGTACAGTCCATCAAGTTTATTGCGGAAATTCTCAGAGTCCGAGAACTCGGCAGGCGGAGTAACCTTCCCGGTTGCTTCATCTTTTTCAATCTTCTTGTAAATGATGTTAGTGACTTCTTGGACAGCAGTAGCAAGGTCGACTTTGTGAATGTCAAGACCGGCCAACTGCTTGTCCATGGCTTGGAACTCTTCGTAGAGGATCTGTTCGAAGCTGACTTCTGTCTCTCCGCCTTCATTCTTCTCCTCTGTTTTCTTCACCACTTCAGCTTGTCACCCAAAGCTCAGAACCATCTTGACGCGTGCGCTTTAATCCAAGGCCACACAAAGAAGGTTACCACGCCTATTCCTATCGAGTATGGCAAGGGGTCTAAAATGTCTGGCCGAAACTGTGGAATAATGAACAGGTGACAAACACCTGCAACCACAAGAGGCACCAGCACACGACCCCAAGTGAAGATGCTTTTGATACCTATGACTTCCGGAGGACGCTCTGCTTCCAACAATGGTTTCTTCGCTAAAGCAAGTTTCAAATCAGACATTTCATGACTTATCTTCGCGATTTCTTGATGAGCCTCACTCAATTGCTTCTCTCTGGCGACTGCAACTTCTTTCCAAGGCATCTCTTTCTTCAAGCGAATAGCAGCTTCCTTAACGGCAGCGGCAGCCTCTCCAACATTAGCCATAGCTGTGTACCGTTCCCCGAGAATTTCAGTTTCAATGTTGCGAGGACTGATGCTGTACACGATCCAACCTGCTCTTTCAGTAGATACTCCGTCAGCAATGACAAGCCGCCTGGTCACATAGCCGAAAGGAAGTTCGAAGACCTGTTCTAACGGCACGGCAAAGTGCGGATCCTCGATGTTCTGGTCACTGACAATCAGATATTTTCCTCTGCCTTTACCTCTTATGCCATAATAGAATAGTTTGTCAAAAACACCGTGCAAGTCTTTAGCTTGGACATTTGTGATGCGTCCCGTTTGAGCGAGAACTTGCGTGAACTCCTGCTTCACAAGACCACGTGCTAAACTTGTGAGACCTGTAATTCTGTCTCCAGAAGGCAACACAATGATTTCATACTGTCCCACTCGCGCCTCAGTTGTAGCTGCTTTCGTGCGTGAAAGATACCACATCAACACGATAAGACTGACTACTAAGACGCCTGCCAACAGCACTAAAACAGGCAGGATATCAATCGGCGCTAAACCTAAATATGCTAATGTTCCCATTTCTTCTCTTCCTCCTCCTCTGCGTCCTTACCAGGTCCCTCTTCATCCTCACCTTCAGTGCCAAGCCCTTTCTCGCTTTTTTCTTCAGTTTTGTCTCGTACTTGCTGAACAGCAAGTTTTTGCTGCTTATCCTCGCCCGCACTGAGCTCCAGTTCATAGCCGAAAGGATACTGCTCCCACAAATTCGGGCGCCGGCTGGTTATCGAGTGACTATGTCCATCAGAGTTGCGAAGCGTGACGGTCCACGTACTTCTCTTTTCGTTCTTCACCAACTTCTCAGTGTGTCCACGGCTCACGACCTGATAACGACCACCAAGGTTTTTACCTACCATTCACTCACCTCCTCTTCGAAGTGTTCGTCGGACGAACAGTCTCATGTGACGTGCTTTACCTCCTCTTCTCCTGATGTGAGGTTCGGATAGCGTAAAACGCAACTACGAGAGACAAGATCGCGGCAAACAAGGCTATCGCAACGACAGCCCACATTGTCATTTGGTTCTCTTGCAACTGGTAAGTTAATGCGGCCACTTGAGCCTGATAGTCTGCAAGGTCTTGTTTGACCTGCATGACAACCTCTTCGGCAATAGCTTCCTTAGACGGAATTTGCGGCTGTGTATTCACGACCATTCTGAAATGTATCAAAATGTCATTGCCAACGACACGGGCCCTTACTGAGTTGGGAGCAAGGTCGCCTGACCAATACGAAAGCGTCATCACTTGGTCAGGTGTTGTAGCATTATAAATCAAGTGAAGATTAAACTCATAGGTGTCAATATCTTTGGCATCAAATTCGAAGCCTATAGGACTGATTTGCGCTGTCCAAAGGCTATGACCACCAAGAGTCATGTTCACTGGACCAGAGGGGCTCTGGCAATACACAAACTCAACAATGAATTTTGCCGGCGCGTAAATGCCACTCATGTCGAAAGACACGGCGTATGGTTGCTCTGCTGACTGTGCTTTTATAAGCCCTGCAGGAGCAACTGAGAAGACCAAAACAATAATCGCAAAAAGCACGGTTGGCGATATCAGCTGCCTGATGAGGATTTTCTTCATTTGCCGGACACCTTATCTTCCTTTTTTTCAGATTTTAGTGATGTCTTGCGGCTCAAAACCTCAGCCATCTCCACAACAAGTTCTCCGACGCCTTCTTTGCTTTCACCCTGCGGAGCTTCCCCCTTCTTTGTTGCTTCTTTCTGTTCTGCAGGCTTTTCATCAGGCTCTTCGAGCATGTGTTTTGGCGCCGTCTCTGCTTCAAGGTCATCGAGTTTTTTGTTAGGGCTTTCAGGGGTTCTCAGTTTTTCGTGTTGATAGTCTGCGACAGCAATACTAAGCTTAGCTACGAAATCAGGATCCAGCTCAAGATTTGGTTCTAAAGGACACGACAGCACTCCCATTAATGCGAAATTGCAGGGTTTTCTTGGGCGACCTCGACCTCTCTGTTCAGACATAAAGGGTTTATTTGGCATTACGTATCCTGTTAGCACATCTGCGTTAGGCCGCCGAGCCAAAATGTAGAGCCCTACCGCTTGCAGCGCGACTACCCCAACGAGCCCCAACATCATGAAGCGCATGGTTGAAACATCCATGAAATCAGTGAATGACCGGTTGAATTGCCCTCCTTGTAGGAAGAACACCAAAGCTGTAAGCGCGACCAGAACAACAACAATTTTAATAACTTTACTGCGTCTTCCGGTCATCTAATATTGGCACTCCTGCTTTCTTCAAGGCTTCGTGACAACTCGCGTGTAACGCTAACAGACAATCGATGGAAATCGGAAACTCCAATTTGTCTTCAGGGTCATCGCTCACCTGAGCTTTAAACACAATCTCTTGGAGCGCCTTGTCCCTGGACTCTTTCCAGTCTAATGAAGTGCGAAAGTCCAGCCAATTCTTCAAAGCCCGCCCGAAAATTTTCGTTAGACTCAGCGACGGATCCTCAGCGACAGCGAACTTCAACTGCTTGTGAAGGGATATAGGCAAATCAACAGTGGTTTTTTTAGTCTCTTCACCACTCAATTAAAAGCCTCGACTCAGATGCTATGGCTGTCTTGCTTTATAATATTTATGCTTTTACGGTTTTATTGAGAAACTCTTTTTTACAAAAACACAATACTTTATTCCAATCGCTTGTGCTTCAATGGAAGAGAAGTGGAAAGTAGTAGTCAACGGCGAAACATTTGAAGAAATGTCTCAGCGCAATAGACTTGCCCTTCTCCTACAACTTGAGGAAAGAACATGCGCAGAATGTGGGTCAATTGACCTGCGTGAAATAGAAGGTCAAATCGTCTGTATGAATTGTGCCATAGATCACAATAACGGCGAACAAGTGAAGCATTTTGCCAGCGACTATTTTGAACCGGATTTTGCTCTTGGGTCTCAAGGCAAACCGCCTACAAACCTCGCGTTTGGACGAGGCTTGGGCGATACTTTGCGTTCTACAGGAGCCCATTACAAAGACATTTATTCTGTATTGGCAAAAGGTGTCGGAGGAAAGAAAAATCTGGGGCTGCGTTCACGCCAAATCCGCATCTTTCAAACTTCAAATGAACACCCGACCATTCACAGTATGATTGAAATAGGTTCTGACCTATGTGAAGAATTTGGAATGGTCGGCGAAGACGCAGTGTTTTTTGCGGACCATCTGGGAAAGAAACTGCGAAAAGTTGGCAACTCTGCGCTTCAACAGAAAAACCGTGGAGAATCAATTGAGATTCGTCGACTGACAATCGCAACTTTTGTTTATGTCTGGCAGCTGATGGAACGGGACAGAGGCTTACGCTGTCAAATCAGTTTTGAAGACGTGTTCCCAGGGCAACGAAGAAAAAGAGAAGGCACATGGGAAGGAAACGGCATAAAACCTGACCACTACAAAATCAGAGCGAAGGATTGGGAGTTTGTTTTGTGGAGTGTTATGATGCAGCCAGATTTACCCGCAACGAAGAAGCCGTTGATGCAGGACCCGCAAGTATTGAAGTTGCTCCAGGTCGGCAGACTCTTATGCAAAAAATGGTTCGGACACAACGGCAACGACACTTTTGGCATGTGGCCCTCATCAAAGGAGCAAAGTTCTTTCAGCGAATGGTGCAAGAAAGCAAATTGTCCTCAAGACCACAAGGAAGTTGACGGCACAAAGTTTTTCGACGCGTATAGAAGAAATCTCCTCAGGATAGGAGAGTACTGGGTTGGTTCAGGCATCAAGTTTCCGCCGAAACAGTATGCTGACGCAGTTTTTGTCCTAACGATGCGGAGAAACGGCGAGGCAGAATGTCTGTACAGTGCGGAACGCTTAAATGTTGAGCCAAATCTATTGAAGTCTGTCCGCGATATTTTGGAGAGAGGCACAGTTTTGGAGAGGATTAGATAATTGAGTCTTGAAGTTCCAGACCAAGAACATGTTGAAAGTCTGCGCAAAAGTGTGATGGCTGTAGGCTACATAAGACCCATTTTGGTGAACGAAAAAGACACTGACGATGTGCTCGGAGGAAAACACAGGATAGTAGCAGACAAGAATTGGCCAAAGCATCTTCGGAAAGTTGAAAGCGAATTAGACCGTGACTTAATTATTCTCCACGACAACGTTCAGCGCACGATCCCTGAAGAACAAACCAAACATCGATTGCTTCGAATTGCGAGAACACTGTCAACTACAGGCGGCATGGTCAACGGTAAAATGGTTGAGCCTGTCAAACCAGAAGACGTCTGTAAGAGATTAACTGACCCAGACCATCCACTCGTACCTTTTGGTCAACAGCACGTAGCAAAACTATTGCCTGACGAGTACAAACATATGGAACATTCAGTGCGCACTAAAAAAGAAAGTTTTGAACGCATAGGCGTTCAAATTCCGCGAGAAGACCTATCAAAGAAACAACAAGAACTACTCGACGTTTTTGCAGACAAGCCGACAATAACCGTTGAAGAAGCTGCGAAAAAAGAAGACTTTGGACTCGCCCAAGTGACCTTGCCGTCACCAGTTTGTATATGCCCTACGTGTAAAGGCTACCATGAGTGCTACGGTTAACGTAGACCTGAAAGAACTCGACGCCGCCTCGCAGCAATCTGAACAAAAAAGAGAGGCAACGTTTCCTTTGACGGAACCTGAAGATTCTTGACAACTCCGCATTTACATCGACCTTGTCTCTTGTCAGTATCTATGATGTAGGCTCCGCCGCACTTAGAACATTTGTCCTTATGTCGCCAACGCACAGACATCACTAACAAGAAAATACGCAGCAAGGAGATGTTATACATCTATGCTAATCATACAAGATAATCATGTAGTATAACTCCCCTGCTAAGCTGGCGCCTTCCTCTTTGTCAACCCTGTCCACGCCAGAACCACGAGAACCACACCAATCGTGAACATCACGAACACGTCGGAATCCAAGCCGAAGATGTTAGGCAGATACTTGGTCACAATCCGCTGAAACGCAGACACGAAAAGCAATGTCAAACCAAGCACTAACGAACCTATTATGACGTCCTGAGAACTGTCCAACTTATCCCTGATTTTTGACTTGTCCATTAGTCCAGACCCTAACAATTTTGCTTCAGGCTTCAAACATCTTCCGTTTTGCTATTTATGTTTGACAAAACCTTCACATCCCAAACTATCAGGGGCTCGCCGCAAACGGGACAAACCTTCCAGACATTGCTATCTTCCACGCTTCTGTTGATTCGGCACTGAGGACAATAAGACTCGAAGCAGACTGATTCTTCTTGGAGCTTGAGTAGCTTGAGGGCGTCGAGAACCTGTTTCAGCAGGTCTGTGAGGGATTCTGGCGGTGATGGAACGGGCGTATGTACTGGTGGTTCCACCGATTTGTCCACTGTCGCATCAGAACCCTTACGGATATCTTTGCCTGTCTTCCCCCTCAGCTTAATCGCGCCCGCCTTCTGAAGCACGTCAATGTGCATGGTAATGCTGCTTCTCGTCCTACCGGGAAAATGTGCCAGCATGTCAGGCACCTTCACGTCCTTATTCCAGAGCTTGACAAGCAACCGCTCTTCCTGCTCACTCCAGCGCTTGACAGAAGACCTCCGCGGAAGCATCTTCAGTCGACCTGCTCTCTTCTTTATTTTGCCGTACTTTTCGAGTCGCTGGATACGCAGACGAATCGCTGCCTCGGTCCTACCGGGGAAACTCGGAGTCATTTTTTCGATGAGAACCCTCTCATTCCAGAGCTTGACCAGCACTTTGTCTTCCTCAGGTCTCCACTTCGACGATGCTTGCGATGGAGGATGTTTCTTACCTTTGGCTTCCGCAGCTGGAGGTGTGGACGTCTTTTCGATTGGAGCGGCATCAATCCAGTTTTGAACAGCGACATTACTGACCTTTACTCCAAACCTTGTTTCAATCATTTCTGCAATGTCCCGCGATGAGTATGCAGGATCCGTGCTCTTGCTCAATTCAATAGCATAATCTATGATGTTTTGCGGAGTCTTCTTCTTCACTTTTCTTGACCCAGTGTTCATGCGGGGTATGATCCTTTTATCTTTCTTCAACCGTTCCAACTCGTTAGCGACAGCAGACAACGTGCGCTTCGGAAATTTTCCTGCAATCTCGCTGATTATCAGCTTGGGCTCCAAGTTCCAGAGCTTGATGAGACGCGCATCATCCTCTTCAGTCCAACGCTTCTCAGGGTTAAGCATCGCAGAGCCCAAGGGAACAGGTTTCGGCGGACCTTTCGGCGGAACGTAAACAACTTTTTCGGCCTCTTCAACTACACTCTTTTTTAACTGCACAAGCGTGACTGCCTTGCCGCCGATGTCGGTGTTTATACAGTTGTAGCCTTGGTCGCCCAGCTCAACCTCTAAGTCAGGATCAAAGTCGACGCCTGGAACCACGATGCACTCACCGTATGGAGAAACGTCTTTCATGGGAAACTTCAGCTTCAGATCCTCAAGCAACTTCAGTTTCAATTCCAACTTTTTCGCCTTCTTGCCTTTTTAAAAGGGTCACTTCTCCACGACGAGTATGTAGTCTTTCTCTCCGAGATATTCGAAGAGTGATAATGTCTGCAGTTGATAGTAGTAGACCTTTATGGTGAGCATAGTACCATTGTCCATTGCTGTTACGTCCATAGTCATGTTTGCAGGTAACGGCATCATGTTTGACCTGAATTGAAGGTTTGAAGATGGATAATAATTCCATTCCCAAACAGCATAGTCGGCGCTCTTGAATTCAGGTATCGGTAGATTCAGTTTCCAGATTTTAGGTGGCGCCTGGCAGCTCACAGAACAATTGAACTCTTTGCTCGTATCAGCCGCGCCAGATTTCTCACTCCACCAAAGCAGAGTGAACGTATAGACTGCGCTATAGTTCCAATTGTACTCTATTGAACTTGTCTTGGATCCTCCTACCGAAAGATTGTCTATGACAACAACAGACCAGACAGTTGCGTTGTTGATTAACAGGTTCTCAGGGTAGATGACTGATGGACCGTTATTAGTGATGGTTACATTTATAAAACCATCCAAGAACACTGGCACAACTTTAATGTCAGCTGGAGGGGTCGGGGTCTTGAAGCTGAATGTTAGCACTCCCATCCATGCTCCTACTGCTATGCTGACTGCGACTGTTACGGCAATAAGTATGATCGACGCGACTACAGGGCTCAAGGCTTTTACGCTTCTCAAGTCTTCACCGCATGAAAGTTATGAATGGAGTATATCTTATTTTCCCTATTTGTGGAAATGTTTTTGGGTCACGACCCAATGCTCCCAATCAATGTCGACTTATTTGTAATCAGTTAGCGCGCGCTGCCCAAACTCCATCAATCTCTTCGGAGCCTTCCTTCTCTCTTTCACCTTGACTCCAAGAACCTTAGCCAACGCCGCAGTAGCAATCTTCAGGTCCTGCGTGGCACCAACATTCAATTTGAAGTTCTCGTTGATACCTGCCAAAACCGACAAGTGCAGCCTCATCTGCTCAGTCAACATCGTAATTGCTTCCGTTTGCTTCTGCTGAGCCTCTGTCTGCTTGTAATTAGATTGAATCAGTGGCCTGGTCCAACTGGGCCAAGTTTCTATTCCCTCGACATGGCAATTGTGGACCGTTAGATAAGGCAAACAATACGAGTCGTCTTCTTCAACCCGTAGATTGAAAACTGGCCCCCTATAGTGTCCCTTAATGACTTTGTAAACCGGGATCATCGCATAATGATTTAGGCGATAACGATACCTTTTCCCGCTTTCAAGTATTTCCGTATCAGGTCTGTGAGAGAAAAAGCCAAGATTGAAGGAAGCATTATTTGTTGTGCCAGATGGCCTGCTACCAGAAAGAACTTCATGTAGTTTTGACGCTGATAACCCATTGACAATTATATTGTAACAAGGATTTCGCGAAATTACTCCCTTCGGGAGTTTTTCAGATACGCGTTTTTGCCCAACTTTATTGACACGATTGATGGACGCGAACAGGTTGAGTGATAGCAACAATTGAACCATTTTAATTGCTAAGTCTGGAGATGTTGTAGCAAAACTATAACGGAAATATCCTTTGTACAGGCCGTGAGAGCCATCGCTTCCAAACAAACCTTTCAAAAGTCCAATTTTGTGTTCTTGGGAGAGCTGAAGGAAACCCAAAGGCATGTGTTTCAACAGAGCAGATGATCCGAAAACTTCAGTTAGATACCGTTGAAAAGGAGCGTGACAAAAAACTACCACAAGCATATTTCCATCGGACGTAACTCTAACAGATGATCCAAAATGTTTTTCCACTATTTGCTGAATATCGAGAGCTTCAGCCTGTTGGTTCTTACCCAACAGTATTTTGGTTTCCATATGGCTTGTTCGAGAGCCGTCGCCAAGATAATAACCAATAAGCCTTAACAAATCTGGAGCAAGTTTGAACACTTCACGTTTAGATGAGGAGTATTGATTAAATCGGCGAGAGCAAAACGCTTTTGCAGGGATAGCATGGCGACTAATTATTGGAAAAGAAACAAAGTCTCCTTTACTAATGGTTCCAGAAGGCGTCCATTTCAGACCACGAGCCCTAACAGAGCGGTGCCCTTTGCGAACATTGGTAGCATAAACGGGATGCTCCACCGTCAGAGTAGAGGGCAAACCATACCGAGGATGAATTGTAACAACATGACCATCATACTCTCTGCTCATAGTTTGAATAACTCTCATGAATCGCCCCTTATGCGTTAGAACTTCATCGCTTGAACAAACTGACTCAATAGGTTTCAATCCATTTTTCGTAACGACTAAAGACCCAGGCAACAGACACGGATGAGTACCGTCTGCCTGAAAAACGAGCCCTACGCTCTCCTTGTAATAATCAATCTTGAAAGGTGTAACAGGCCCCACCCGGAACGTCTTGTGTCTCGGTCCAACTTCAAGATGCAACAGAAGCTCATCACATTCCTTTGAGAATAGCCCTCCGTTAAGAAACGCTTCCCAAACATGTTCACTCAGCTCCTTGTAATCCATCTCTTTACTCGGCTGAATCCTACAAGTCCCAGTCCCCGGAAACACCCTAATCGAAACAAACTCATCATGATACTCCAACTGCTTATTCCGGTTCGGAATAACATACCAAGCCCCAACAGGACGAGGATCCTCCAACCTCGGCCTACACCTCTCAGCCACCACCCTCAACCTCAACAACTTATCCACCGGCACACCCCTCTCAATCTCCCACTCAACCCTATGCGCAGAAAGAAGGGGCTTTGGGAGTCGACCTTTTACTTCACTGCCGATGTATTTTTTGAGAAGGTTTTTGCGCGTTGCAACCATGTGTCCGTAGCCTTTGATGCTTCTTTTCTTGTCGCCGTATGGTAGTCCGAGGCTGTTGCAGACTTCTTTAGGCGTTGCCCTTGGAAAGCGCCACAGAAACTTATCTATCTTGTCTGTGACATTCACAACTTTGTCAGTGACATTCTCACGGGTCAAGAGCCTCACGCCAGGTTTTTACTGTGTTATTGTAACTGTTCGTCCGACGAACACTAATCTAAAACGGATGCTAAATATATAAAAAACTTTGGATACAAAAACTTTTAGTAAATATTCAAGGTTCTGCTTCAAACCTATGGTATTCAGCATCACAGTCTATTTTTTTCGACTAAGAGTCATTCTCAAGCCTTTGCGTCTATCGCGGTAGCAAGAGCCAAGATGCAAGACGAGCCCTTTCAGTTTGCTCATGATTGTTACTCCTTGATTCGTTCGAAGAATTGGTCAATATTATCTGTTATTTTGTATTCTTCAATATGACTGGCTTCCAGATGGGCAAGGCGGGTGTTGAAGGAAATAGTCTTGTTTTTTCCTTGTTTCTCGCACAATTTACATGTGCAGCGTCTCCATTTCCAGCCTTTCCGAGTTGGGTATTTCCTTGTTAAATGAACGTTCCGCTTGTCTTCGCTTGGAGTAATTTTCTTTTCCATGCTTCCATCTACTCATAAAATAGTTGAAGCCGCCAAAAACGACCAAACAAAGTAGGGAAAAAGGAGTGATAGACGCTTAACTTAACGTGTTATAATCCACACTATCGAGATTATCCCCAGTATTACGCCTGTTACACCCACTCCTGCAAGATAGAATAGGAGCTTGTCCTTGCTATGCAAATCTCTGATGTTGTTAGCTAAGCCGTCAACGTAGTTTTTGAGGACTTGTAAAGCACTTGGCTTTTCTTCTGCTGGAGCTACTTCAAATCGACGTGAAGGCCCAATTATTGGGGCGGAAACAGCCCCAGGCACTTCCTCTTCTGGCATCCTTACTTCTTTTGAAGCAGACTGTACTGTGCCAAAATCTTGAACTGCGTTATCTTCTTTGGCTATGAATTTTGTTATGACCCTGCCAGCCCTTTTGCTCAGTTCAGCGGCTGGATAGCGTGGTTCCCCATTGATTTCGTGGAGAAGAACATCTTTGCCTTTTCCCTGGTCAACGAGCAACACATGGTCGTGAATTATGGTGCTCACCGTGTGAAAACCTCTATATTCACCTTCTTCTTCAATTTTTCTCGGCATTTTTATCGCCTCCTTCATGTCGCTTTTTAATCAGAAATATCGACCTGCCTATCCTCTGCAACTGATAGCCCATCTCAATGCCTACCGTACTGATGACCCCGCTGAGGATCCCCCATTCCACGCCAGTGATGCCTTGAAACCCGAGTTCCTGAAAAATCAGCGCCAACGGAATCATGGATCCGCCAACTTCCATTATGACGCGTTTTATGTTGTCAATGTCTGTTTTCTTTAGGTCTACGAGTTTGATTTTCAATTGCGACAGCCTTTTATAAATCAATGTAATCGAATATAAGCTTTTCCTCAACCAGAATTTGCGTCCACAGTCATCAACTTTCACAACTGCTTCTACGGCGACGTTCTGCTTTGGTTACGACTTTTAATCCTGTTGCAAGGTCTTTGGGCTCTGGTTCACGTCTGACGCCGTTAGACTTGGACCCGGTACATTCGACATGTCGACATTTTGGGCAATCTAACAAAGAGAGCCCGCAGACATCACAGGTTTCCACATACAGAAGCGCACCTGGGAACCCACAGGATGGGCAAGCATATCCCTTGAAGTTCCATGCACTAAAGCGATCCATCTTTTTTCAGATCCGTGTCCAAAAAAAACAGAGGTAAATGCCTAAGAGTATCAGTCCCATGAAAGATAACGGAACAAATTCCGCTGGCACACCCATACCATACTGCAAGGGCAGCATTTCAGCTGTGAAACCATAGAATATGAAGAACAGCCCCAGAATACGGCTGAATATCCGTCGTTCTCTTTCTATCTCTGCCTTCTCGTTTTTTCCATCGTCAAAGTCCATGTTTCTGTCGCTCCTTCATTATTAGGTCTGCTCTTGAAAGTTGAAGCTCAAGGTCTTGAATTCTTTTTTGTAGAAGTCTCATAAAGGTAAATGGTTCATGTTTGTATCTTGACACCGCAACAAGATTTTCTGGGCGATTGTCGTTTCGGATACCATTTAAATGGTGAATCTGTTGGTCTTTTGGAAGATAGCAACCATGGCTTTTCTCCCAAACGAGAATGTGCTCGAAGACATAACCGTGAGAGCCGTTTTGTGCTCGTGGATGAGAGGGAAAATGGATGAGAACATATCCCGATTTAAGTTGTCTTCTTCCGCCTTTCCAGCCTGGATGAAGGGCACCGCGCATCGTAGGCGGTTTGCTGTAGCCTTTTTGACGTACTCTCAGCTTGTGTACCTCGCTGAGAGTTCTCCGTTTTATTTTGAGTCTGTTGAACGCTTTTCTTATCGTACGTGGACAAACCTTCTTTTGCCTGGCAATTTCTTCACAACTCATGTTCGCATTCCAGTACAATTCTTCAAGCTCTTTTTTCTCAAACCGAGAGGTCACGCTTGCCATGATTTTTTCCCCATACTCTTTCGTTAATGAGCAAATCTCTAATTGCAACTCTAATTGCTTCAGCCCTATTTGGATACATTCCTTGCCTGACAAGGTCGTCTAAACCGTCCAAGTAAGGTTCAGGTATGTTCAGCGTTATCTGCTTCATTGCTCGACCTTATACTTTTTTAGATGGATAACCTCGTTGATTTTTTCTTGCTCTTCGAAAGTCTTGATTTTCCTTCTAATTCCAGCGCAGGTTTCTTCGATTTCACAGTTCATGTCATAAGCGTAGCTGCTTAGGTATTTGTAGAGCCAGCGTGCATGGTAGTATAGCCAAGTGGTGATCCGTGCATGCCAATGTGTTTTCATTCAGTCTCAACTGCTTCGACGTCAAGGTCGAGTTTCTGTCCGTATTGGTCGTGCCAAACGACGCTGTCAATCACGCCGGGTTTCCCTTCCTCGCTGAAAACGATTATTATGATGCCGCGAATTATGTCGTTGAATCGCCTTGCAAAACTCAAGTCTGTTTCGGAAGGCTCTCGCTGGAAGCGTGTCCGAGCTTCTAACTCATTTTTGCTATGGCCGTGTACCAGATGTGTGTGAACGTTTCCGATGCGTGTGTATCCTGCCTTCTTCGCCTGTTGTTTGACTTTCGCAAATTCTTTTGTGTCTGGTGCAAACGTGCTGGTCGTGTCGTTGCCTTGAGATTTCAGCCCGATGTTTTTGACCTCAACCACATGCACCACATCGGTCGGTGACAGCGGCTTTTCGGAGAACAGCCAAGCGCAAGATTCTTGTTTGCTGCGTTCAGGCTGAACTATTTCGTCTAAGAAGCCATGCCAATCTATCCTCATTATTTTCAGTCACCTCCTGAGTCAAACCACTTTCCAAGAACTCTGAGCCAGAAGTACGTCCAGAAACAACTGGCAATGCTGCAGCATAGAACGAACAGGGTTGCTACTTGTCTGTTGGCGAAAATCAGAGTCACTATAAAAGGATTGGTAGATTGGCTCACATACCAGTAGGCAATCGGTGCCCAAGGCCAGAAAACAACAATCACGCCACCAATGAACACGAGAAGGTCGTGCACATTCTGTTTAGTCAACAACAATGTCAACCATTTAGTCAACAATGCCACATCTCTCTTCCAAACTTCTCCTATTGCTTCACGCATCTTCATGATAGTTACCTCTCGAAATTTGGAAAGAACTTCTGCATTATCTCCTTGTAATGATCTGTCACTGCGCCAGTGATGGTTCCGTTTTCATGAATGGTTACGACAACTTCCTGAGCCATACCTACGTACACGTCTTGGTGATTAACAACAAGGTTAGTGGACGGTGAAATGACCTGTATTGTGTATATACCAGTTGGGCAACCCAGAATAGTTATTCCGCTGCCTCCGACCAGTTGGGAGTTGCTTGCGAATGTGTAGTTAGACAAATTTATGATTTTCAATTCTGTGGCGACAGCTAAGGCAGTACCCAAGCTTTCTTGTTGTGTTCCTTGAGGCGCGTTAGAGGAAAGCACAGATACAAATACGCAAGCAACTGTACCTATGATAATGGTCACAAACCATGCTCTGCTCTTTTTCATTGTTTCATCTTCCGTTACCGTTTCCCCATAACAAGGTAATAACGCTATTGTTTTTCACCAGAATAGTCGTCCAGAAGGCGTAGTCAACAGATGAACCGGTGTCACTGATGAAGTAATAGACTGGCAAAGGAAGGGGACCAGCGTAGTTGCTCGTTTTGTCCACGGCAGAAGCCATACTGTAGAACGTGCCAAAATCATAGGCAACCCCGAAGACGCCAGTGCTTGTTTGAACGTCATAAACTGGAGCGCGGTATGTGCTCCAATCAATGGTTATCTGTTGTTGAACTAATGTCAGGTCAGACGTAACGTTCAATAGATCTAATCGCGTTTGCATCACTTTTTTTTCTGTCAAATATTTTAGGTGAGCAATTTCCATTTGGCGATTCACAAGATAGACCGCTGCGCCTATAGAGAGGATCAAGGCTGTGATGGAAAGAATGAAAGCAACAGTAGTTTTCTTCATTCGGCACCCTCCGTTTTTTCCAGTTCCACCACTGCCCATCCCTCAGCATACTTGTTTTTGCGTTTCTTTCTATCGTAGCACTTCTGACAAAAGAACACGGTCTTCCGCTCAGGCTTTTGTTCTACCAATTTCACAGCAGCAGGTGCTTTCACACACGACTCACAGACTATCACTTTATTCCTCAACTTTTTCTGTTACTACTTCGCTTCCTCCATCTTCTGACAGGTATCGTCAAAACTGGTTTGTTATGTGTGTCAAGCAATGCGCAGATGACGCTGTGTGGCACCAAGTCAGCATCAACCAACCTTTTTCCCAGACGCAACCATCGAGTCACTTTAACCCACCTCTCCACTGTACAGCCTGAGCTTTCTTCCGTGCTAACATAGTCAATATGTGTGGTACAATAAAAAAGCTGAGCGCAACAGCTGTGCCGAGAAGACCCAGCAACAGAGCCCACACGCCTGCTGACAACTGAACGTTCCACGATGGACTCGTGCTGGCAGCGACCTGTGGCCAAATGAAGTAAATCGATAAGGTTAGACTGAGCCCGCCGCAGACCTCGCTGACCCGGCTTAACCAGAAAGCCAGAGCAGGTTGGCCGTCACGTCTAACGCGACCCAGCCAGTCGGACCAATCTATCTGTTTGCCCAAGGCGAACATTGAAACCAAGCCTGCAGTAATTAAGACAAATATCGGAAGGACTAACCACGCGTTGAAGGAGTGCACGTACACTCCTGCAGGGACTTCTGGAGCGCCCTCATAATATGCTACCATCCCAACCCAACCAACTATCCCTGCAGACAGGAAGCAGAGGAGCACGAAGAAAACCAGTGCAGCCTTTATTTTTTTCAAATCTTTTGTTTCCATGAAGTCGCCCCACATTGACCACACGGTTTAGCTTTAGACCAATTCTTTCTGTAGACCTTGCCTTTCGGCTGCACATTACCACACGAAGAACACACAAGCTCACTCACAGTTCTGCCACCTCTAAGGCTTTCATTCATGATTTCAGTCACCCTTCTTGAAGGTCAATGAATTTAGGTTTAATCAACATTTTGATGCATGAATCGCACAGTCCGTTAGGGTTCAAAGAAACGTATTTTCCACATTGAAGGCATTGTTGTTCCAACATGAACATGCCGATGACCTCGTCAAGGCTTTTCTTTAAGCTGTCTGAAGTTTCTGTCCAAGCTGCAACGATTTCCTCGTAAATTTTCGAGTCGAAAGCTTCACCTGTATGTTCAGTAAAGATTCGGCTCAAACGTTGACGAAAACCTTCCTTCTTATCATTCATCTTGCTTCACCTCATCGGTTAGAAAGCAGGTCCTCAAGACCTCTGAGATTGGTTGGTACTTAGAAGCGTATTTGCTATATCCCGTGTACTTGTCTTGAGCGGTTGAGTGTGGCGGGTTTGCTATCATCAGTTCGGCTGTTAATCTCATTCGATAGATGGCGTTGCTGTGATAGAACTGAGCTATGTGCTGAAGCAGATTTGTCAGTGTGTACACTTTGCCCCGGTACTCATCGGAGATTTTCCTTCTTCGACTGAACTCATGTTCGATCTCGCTGAGAAGCTGCAACAGGTTTGCGGCGAAAAGGGTCTTTGCTTCTTTGGGAAGACAGAACTGTTCAATACAATAACCTTCTTCTTTTCCTTCGAGAATTAATGCCCTTAGTTTTTCGAGGTTTAAGTTCACGTATTTCTCGTCACTGAGTACGGCGATGACAGCATCTTGTTTGGTAGCGGCGCTGACAACTACGTCTATGAATGGAGTTCTACAGCTTACAATCCATTCCAAGTTTTTGTTTGTCATGTTTTCAACTCCATGTGACGTTGACCCAGAAAGTGAATGACAGCGAAAGGTATTGTCGACAGTTGTAGAAGGACGGGTATGGACCTTCTTTTAACATCAAGGTTATTTGAGTAAGCCCTTCTCTTACGAAGGTTATTGAGAAGTGTTCTATGTGCATCGGGTTCCACTGAAAATTACCGTATATGAGTGATTCTTCGTTGATACTGTCTGTGGGATACATGATAGCAGTTGAATCGTTTGCAATTACTTGAAGCCTATTGCCGTAATAAGGGGAACCAGCAGCTGAGCCAATTTGATGATTCCACATGATAACGTTGAAGTCGACTCGAGTAGAATTAATCAGTTGATACGTGTAGTTGTCGCTCTTATCAGCGATAACCATTCCAGCCGGCGGAAGTATTTCAACCACCATCCTTGCATCGTTGCTGATTCGAAAGAGTTTGATTGGGCTGATGCTGTAGACAGAGGCGTTGATCTCGCTGGCAGTTTCGTATCCTGAGAAATCGGCTGTTGAACGTCCCAAAGGTTCTGTGTAGTATCCTGGCGACTCAGCTGAAACGTAGAATGTGCCGCCTGCTTCGCTTAACGTGATGTTTGTGGTTCCATAGTAACCGCTTGCGTTCGTGGTAACTGTCGTCACAAGGTCATCAAGGCTTTTCCCGTTGCACAAATGAACTGTAGCGTTGGCAATTGGGTCAAGAGTTAAGGCGTCGACAACTTGACCGTAAAACACGCCCTTCAGCGGATTTAGTGGGGGTCCTACGGACTGAGTATTCTGCATGAACGCCAGCATAAGCACGCCGGCAAGCACGAACACGCCGAGTATGACGCCAGCGCCAATATACGCCAACTTAGACTCCAACTTAATCTTCGCCTCAGTCATTACAATTCGTCTCCTGTGAATGTTACCTTGGAAGGCAGGCGGTAGCCGTCTTTGTCTTTCACCAGCATCGTCCCAACCATTTTGCTCAGTTGAGGACTCAACGTACCGTGAGACGCGTGCCATCCGCGTTCAGCTAACAGTCGAGACATGTCGACCTCTCTGAAGATTGACCCGGCAGCCAGATCCTTGAGCGCACAGAACAGTATTCTGCCCTGTAGAGCAGAAGTGTCCACGTTGACGGTTTTCTTCCCACTGTTTGTTACGTGAACCAACAATTCTTCGATGGTCAGGTTCACGTCGAGTTTTCCTTCCAGGTTGAGAACTTTCTGAAGCAGACTTCTCATCGTATCTGCATCAGTTTCTAATTTCTTAATTCGTTCTTCGTCATTCATAGTATCACCAATTATTCGGACTCCTTAATTTTATTATTTTGCACACAGAATAATACTGTGGAAGCAATTATAAGCGCGTTGAAGAATAGAGATGCCCAAAGCCAAGCGTCGTTCTCGACTGCCACTGTGTATGTAGAGAAGAAGACCATCGTGAGTTCTGTGTATAAATAAACACGTGACACACTACTGACCCGAAAGGCTCCGGAATAGTTTTGGAAGAATTCACTGGATGGATATGGAGGCGAGAACTCAACGCGGCATGGAGTGTAGTTTAGGCTGGAGATGTATGAAGAATAGTTTTCAAGGGGGATCCAGCTGCTCCATGATTCTTCATTAGAATAATGCCGTGTTGCGGAGAACCGCCACGACACATTAGTTAAGCCTCTCTCGTCCATGAGAAATCCTTGAATTGCGTTAGCCAGCGCAGAATAGTCAACAGATCCAGTTTCATTCTTTTCTGAAGACTGATATTGATAAACAACGTCCGTTCGACTTTCATCGTGACGGTTCACAAGGATGGGAACAAGTCCAACGTCAATGAACGCCAAAATCAAGGCCACAGCAAAGACAAAGCCCAACAATTTGAGTTTCATCCGTGAGCCTCCAAGGTTATGAATGTGTCGAAACCTTGCTTGGTCCAAGTCACGTTTGTTTTTTTCCATAGATTAGGAACATGATGATTCGTTGGAAAGCCTAAACTGAGCCATTCCTGAATCAGACTTGTGGTAAACGTATATTTGGGCACGGTCCATGTAAAGGCGTAAGTGGTCAACGTTCTTGATGTGTAATTCCAGCTTGCTGGCCAGCTTTCAAAATCACCTCCCGCGATGAAAAGCAACGTTTCCCCTGACCTGAAGCGTCCACCATCATTGTCCCATGATGGATTCAATATTGTGCCATTGCAAACATAGGTGGTGAAAGGCGAGTACTCTATGAACCCAGCGTAAATCAAGGGACCTTGAGCATAGCTACTTGCAGCATAAAGACTTCCAGATGCGACAATCTCGATTTGACTGTAATGTATCGCAGAGAGGTCAGAATAGTCTAAAGGCAGTTTCAGAGAATATTCCTTGGCTGTTGGAATGCAGGTCACAAAAAGACCTGCCAGAATCAAAGCAAGGCTCAAAATCAAAATTGTTTTATTCATGGTGAATCACCAATCCAAACTGAGACATAAAGCAGTGGATAGTCAGATGTTGAACCCTGAAAAAACGAGTCAGGGTCTAACCAAACGCGTATGACACTGTCTTCTTTGCCGTTCCAATCCACATCGGCCTGAAAAATCAAGTCAACCCGTCCATTCATCCTGATTGTCATAGACTGATTAATTTCAGTATTGTCCAGCAATTGTGGAACGCAGTAGAGATAGCCGTCGGTTGATTCAATAGGTAAATAAATATGGCTTGCATTAAAAGGAACATCAAGTCCAGACCTGCCGACCAACGCGAAACCCCATTTTTGCGACTGTGACTGAATCCTTGTTGTGTTTATCCACCACGTAGCGTTGGCTTCAAAGAGGATATAGGGTTCGCTATCATTGCTCATGTGCGCACGTAGTCCCACCAAGATTTTCGGCTCATGAGTCTGCGTTGTAAAGGCACCCAGTCTTGCAGCAACCGCGATAGATATTGCAAAGGCGACAACTATAAGAATGACCATAACTACGGCTTGTTTCTTGCTCATTTTGACCTAACTCCTTGCTCTGACATTTCAAGCACCTGGCAATCCTTCAAACTCAGGAAGGTCTCGTGGAATAGTTTTCCATCACCCAAGGCTATTGTGAGCTCCTGTTCTCTGAACCATGTCTTCGAATGCTTCTGCAGGAAGGCAATCAGTTTCTCTCTGAGTGTGAAATCTAATCTTTCAACCAAGGTGACGGACACGTCTATTTTAGCGTCTGTAGACTGTGGCGTTTTTTCAGGTAAAAGCGTAGTGCTTTTTACGTGTTGTAAACCATCAGACTCAGTAGAGAATTCTTGACGAACCAACGTTCCCGGTGTCACGGGGGCAAGTTCTGCGGCAAGACGAAACTTGTTGACCTCCTTCACAAGCTGTTCTACAGCGCTGAAGATCCTGTCCGCTAATCTGATAGCTTGCTCCTGTTTTTTCAACTGAAGCGCAGACTGTTTCAGTTCAGCTGCCAAAGCCTTGCATTGTTCCTGAACTTTAGCGAGTTCCTCGTAGGTCGGTCTGTGCTTCAATGTTTCCTTCAAAGCCATTAATTCTGACTCTAAGACGCGATATCTCCCTCGCAAGTCATCATAACTCTCACGCAGTTTATCCTGCGCGCGTAGGAGCTCCTCGATCTTGCTGATTTCCCGCTTGCCCACATCTTGGATGTAAAGCCGCCGTAACATGCTCAGGTATTTTACCGGCCTGCAACCGTCATCCACGATTACTTCCGCCTTGAAAGTCCTGTTGACTTCGTCGATTACATTGACCACAACGTCTTTTGATGAAGTGAGGAATGCAGCCAACTGTTCCCGGTTGAGCCCGGGTTGACGCTCAATCTTCATAAGCAACTGCTGAGCCCTCGAACTCAGCTTGGTCATAGTGTTCTTGACTATCGGATGCTCAAACGGGTCAGTGATCGGTGCAGCACCAAAAGAAGCCGCCCGACTTGCCGTATCAAGCCTTTCAGTTAAAGCCTTGACTTCATTTCTCAAGTTCAAGACTGTACTTTGATTTTCAGCCTCAACCTTGCGCTTGAAGGCAGCAAGTTTCTCCTCTGCCTTCGCGTTTGCTTTGATCTCCACTTCTTTCTTGATAGCCTCAACATCAACCGTCGGCTTCAACTTCTGCGCAATAATCTGAGGCAAACTGGCGGAAAGACGTTTAACAACTGCAGCAAGTTCCTTCGGCGTCGGCGGCACTAAATCGGGGGTCGCGCCTAAATGCGCGCTCTTCACACTTCCAACTTTTACGAAGCCCTCGAGCTCAACGGCGGATCCGCCGATGTAGAATTGTCCAGGCTCTAAACTGTCAACGTGTGGCAGACCATCAGAGGTAGGTTTCCCATTCTGTCGAGGTCTTCTCAGAACAAGAGGGCTCACTTGCAGAAACTCCTTGATAACGTCTAAGTCGCTGTCCCATTCGATTCTACCAATCATCTTCAGCGTAGTACATTGTGATAAGACCATCTTGGAAACGAAGGCTGGACGATGAGTGGTTATAATGAGCCCTAAGCCTCTTTTACCGCCTTTTTTCGCAAGATTCTTCATAGCTTCAAGCGACGTGGCCTTCGCAACACCCCTTTCCGGAGCAAACTCATCGCAGTTGTGCACCAAAAAACGTGCTGTCCCAGCAACATAATTACCAGTTTCTGTGGTTAAATCATGCACAAGATTACTGGGTTCATGTTTCCTAATCCGCGGCTTTGTCCAATTAAGGTTATAGCGTATTCTATCAACGCCGTCTCCAGCACGAAGACGGGATCCAATAGCTATGGATATTGAATATTCATCATGCCACATTTCACGGCGTTTCCTTCTGACCCAAGACCGCGTGCGTAAGTTCAGACTACGCGCAAGATAAATCAACCCTGCCGCCATCAAACGACTTGTAGTGGTTATTTTGAAAGCCTTGTACTTTCCACTGCTATCTACACACCCATCACCTAAAATGTAAGCTGTTAAGAACGCTTTTTTCACTATTCTCGGCGCAGACAAAATGAACGAGGGCACTCTTTTCAGGTATGCAGGATGACGTTCGATACCAAGCATATTCTCTGCTACAAATCCAAAGAAAGCTGAAGTTAAACGCCAACATGGAGATTTACCATGTGAAGCGATAAACGGTCTGGAGACCAGACCAAGCGCCGCTTTCAAATTATGTTGAGCAGCGCGTATTATTCTGAGGTCTGTGTTGTTAACTACTGATGCATCGTGACCGGTAAACGACCCTTCGCTTAGGAAGAGGCCGGTCAGGAATCCAAGTTCAGGAGACACTGCTATCAACGCTGGAACACGCTGATGCTTAGTTATCTCGAATTTGCTCAAATCCAAGACTGTTAACTTACAAGCCAACTCAAACGGTATGTGAGGTCTACGACGAATCAGATCGTTCAAGGATTGTTTGTGAACGCGGAGAAAGTCTTGAACAATAGGCCAATTTTGAGGATGTTCTAAGGTATTTTTCATTGCCTCTGGCGAGGCCGTGAGGTAGACTGTTTTAAGACTTGTTTTTGCATTCCGTTTGAGCTCGTCAAAACCATTTATGACTGTTTGTGAACTTTCACTTTGTGGTCTTACGATACAAGTTCTGTTATGTGGAGAGAGGTCAGATATAGATTTGGGCTTTAATCCCCAACGAACATTTCTCACAAACAAACTTTCATTAGGGGTGCAATTAACGTCTCCCAGTGGAGAATGTACAGACACTATCTCATGCGCGCTACTGTGACGAATGAGTTGCTTCACCTTAACCCATGACAACCGGTCTTCTTTCCATCCTTCAACCTCCAACAACTGGTTCAGAATGACCTTCTCGCCCCCACAGCCATCAGAGATTACTTGATTCAAAGGCAACATACGTTCCCAAAGTTCACTCATCGTCAAGTAATGCATTTGCCCATTCATTTTAATCAGAACAACCTCATCAGGAGCCAAACACTCCTCGACCACAAAGAGATATGGTTTCTTTGCAGTAGTCTCCAAGAACATGAAACGGTTGATAAACGAAGAAACAAATTCTTTTCCAATCTCTATATCCACCATCGACAAGTCTATGATTACCGAAAGCTCCTCTTTCAACGTGGTTTCTGCCAAGAACTCCGCAGTTTCGACTTGGAGAGGCACGTCTTTTCCGATTATGAGAAATGGAAACTCACTCCTCAGACTGGAATACTCAGATTCAGGATCAATTATCACTATCCCTGCTTTGCCCACAAGCTGCTCCACGATCCGGCGATTCGTCCATGATTTGCCATAGCGGGTAACTGAGGCAATTAAACTTCTGCCCATGATTATGGAGTTCGCGTCAACTTTGAAGGGGTCGTTTGTGTCAAGAGATGTGCCGATAGTAATGTCGTCAGTCATTTCTTTTCCTCTTCTTTTTTTCCTTTACTTTTGAAGGCTCGTCGAGAGTCACGTCTCTTCCGCGTAGTATGCTGTTTGTCAGTTTGCCTCGTGTTTTGAGGAAAGTTTCGATCTCACGCACAATTTCTGTGAAATCTTTCTCGTCTTTGGAGGCGAAGAACAGTTGACCTATCCAGACTTCATCCTGCAGTTTGTCGTTTACGGTTTTGGTCAAGTGTCCCGCGTATAAGTTGAAGACCGTTGGTTTAGGTTGGTATGGAAGCGACTGTTTTCCAGTAACTATTGTGAGTAAGTAGTCAGCCACGGCTTTGACGCTGAATTTGACGTCTTCAACCAACATTATTTTGTTCCGTTTCATTTTTATTCTCACTCTTCGTGACTTTTTCTGTATTCTCGCACGATTTTCTCGATGTTTGCTTCATCTTCTTCTTTCTGCCATACGTCACCCAATATTATGCATTGACAACCAAGAAGTATAGCTATGCTTCCGTATATGATAAAAGGGAAATGAAGAGCGTCTAAGACCCAAGGTAATGCGATGCAGAAGAAGAGACTAAGTAGAAGCATTTTGTCAAAGATTTTTGTTCTTTTTCTCCGTGACTGCAACAGTAAGATTATGGCAAAGACGCCTTGAAAACTTATGGCAAAATAGAAGATAGACTCCAACCATAAATCAAGACCAAGAGCGGTTATCCAGTTCTCAAAATGGATGTGAACGATACTTCCATCGTATGTAACGCTCTCTTGAACAGGCACTGACCTCAATCCTACTTGAACCAGTAACAAAATGAACGGGACCAAACAGAAGACCAAGAAGGCTTTAACCGTTTTTTCCATTCAGCCCCCTCCATAAGTGAGCATACTTACCATTTTGACCCTGAAGTTAACATATCCCCAATACTCTGCTCCAGAATCGCTCTTGACAAGGGTCATATTTGTTGGTACTGTGGCAGTCTGATAAACGGTGTAGTAGCCTTGTGCGTAAACCCAGCAACTCACCGATAACGTGAGGTTTGATGGAAAAGGAGAATAAACTTCGAACCGTCCAGATTTGTTTGTAAAACCTTTCTCCATGTAAGTTTCATCAGTATAAATCACGACCGTTGCATTGAATATGGGTGTTGTTCCGTTGTCTAAGACGATGCCTTGGGTTGTTATCCATTTTTCTCGCGGCGACGGAACGGAGGAACGCATAAAGTACATGAGAAGTGGAATCCAGATAATCGAAGAGATCAGCACAACAACAACAATTGAGGTATAGACTTTTTCCTTCATGTCGTCACCATGAGTAGCAGTATATCACGCCATCATATCCGAACATGACAGCATCGTAACTCAGAAAAACTGTTGTCACGTTCCATTGGCGTGCAAGGTTCACGAAGTCATCAGGCTGGCTAAGGAATATTACGCCTTCGTGTTGTGAAATCCAGCCTTCAACCACTCGAAAGCCCAATGCGCGAAGGTCAACTGAAGTGATTGGAGCTTTGCTCGCGCCGAATAAGAACGCAAGTTTTCCAGTGAAGAAAAGCGTGGCTGCAATTAAAACGATTAGAACGATGACGATTACGATTGCGGCTTCGATTACGATTGCGGCTTCCTTTCGATTCATCAGTTCACCTTATCCTTTAGCATATCGGCAGCGGGCGTTTCCGCAGCTTGCAGCACAGCTGCAGGCCCAGCCAATCGTTGTGTGACCGTGTAAATTGTCTACGTTAATCGGTGCGAGAACAACAAATACTTTCTGTAGAGGAACCACAGCGTCTTCTCGAGGCGGGATAAAGTTGTCACACTGCCAGATTGACGCAGTAATCACAACATGTTCACTCATTCTTTATCCAACCTGGTTCGTCCGACGAACACTTACACCGAAACATCTAAGAGTTCATGTAAGACGCGCCTAGCATCAGGAATCGTCAGTCCATACTTGCCAATCAGCCTCGTCGCAATGGCAACCAACTCGCTTCTGACTGCTTCCCTTTCACCAGATGGAATCTTGTCGCGTACGCGGTTCCCAGATAGCTTGCGCTTTTCAACGGCGAGTCCTTTGAGTAACTGGGTTTTCTCAGTTGTCTCCATCATGTTTTCGCCTTCTTGACCGCTAACTCTTGCATTCGCACGCGGGTTGCTTCACTGATAAAATCAGCTATGCTGCGGTACTCAGGGTTGTCCTTAATGAACTGCTGGATTAGGTCGTGTAGTGGCGTGCTTATGCTGACGCTTTTAAACTGTGCTGGATTCCTACGTGATTCTTGTTGTGTAACCAAAACTAAGCCTCTTTTTGTTCTTCAAGAAAATCTCGAATTGCTTGTGTAACCACATCGGTGCGGCTTGTCCATCCTCTTTTGCCAACAAGCTTGTCTATATCATTCACAAGGTCACGGGGCAATTTGACTGTAACCCATTCAGTTGCCATGCATTACACCTATATTACCCCTTCTTCTCTGCAACTTATATTTAAAACTTGCGTAATATATTACTAATACATAGAACTATTTTCTATAAAAGTTTATTAGTAATGTACGGGTAAGGTTTATTTGGGGAGAACGACGCCAGAAAATCATATAACCGTAAAAATTCCGAGAGAACTCATACGTGAAGTAGATAAGCTAAAGGGAAAACACGGTTTTCGTAGCCGAGGCGAGATAACAAAAGAAGCACTACGCCAATTCCTAACAAAATACGAGTCAGACCTTGCCGAATCACCACGCTTTGAACAGGTTAATGCGGGAGAACACGGTGTTCTACTTCTTGACCGCCTCTTGAAAAAAACTGTGGATGTATATATAAAACCTTCAGGGATTAGCTGTTCTCTTCATAAAACAGATGATTGTGAACATGTGAAGTTTGCGTTGAGCATACCTGAAGTTGCAGGCATCATCAAGAAAAAAAGGAAGGAAGGTTGGAAACTTCCAGCCGTTTGAGGATGCTGAAAGTGAAAAACAAATATAAAATGATAATCACAGCAATCGCAGCCATCTTCACTATCATCGCGATAGGTGGTCTGCAGGCTGGCTACGGTGGAGACTATACTGTGGTATGGATGAGCGGGCAAACAGTGCCTCACATACCCGTCGGCGGCAGCGACACAATGCAATTCGCCGTACAAAACACGGGATCCTATCCTGGAGGCTTAACACTGAAGTTTTCAAAGAATCCAAGCAACGCACCGCTTTCGGTCATGGACACGAGCTTTGCTATAGACGCAAGACAAACAAAGACCATAGCAGTGCCCGTCAGCAATCTTGGAACAACAGTAGACATAGACGTTCACATCACTGCGTCACTCTGGAACGACAATAATGAACATCAAGGCAACGATGTGACGCTGGAATGCATACTTTCAGCTTCTGGAGTCGGTGATACTTATCTGACCGTGATTGCGAAAAATACGGACGGCCTGAATGTGTCTGGCATAAATGTGGCCATCACCTATGGCACGCAGTCTGCCAGTGAGTTCACGTCAAATGGCACTAAAACCTTCGACTTGGAACTCTACACGGGGCCAGTGGGCATAAGCACTGCCGAAACCGAGTCGTACTGCGCGTGGAGCGGAACAACTCAAGTGATAGCTGGAACCAACCCGCCTTTCTCCATCACGTTGCAGAAGAAAGGTCAACCCGACCAGTTTCCTTTCGTAATCGTTATAGTCGTGATGGCGGCGGTCCTTGCTTTAGTAGGCGGTGCCATAGCTCTTCAACGTCGCAAGGCAGCAAAACCAAGGGCGAGTCAGCGTGAGGGGTAAACGAAAGAAAAAGTTCCGCAACCTAAGCCTGAAAAAAGAGTTCCTCGACAACATTGAAAAATTCATTAAGAAAAATCCTCAGTACGGCTACAGAAGCATAGCCCAGTTCGTTGAGGACGCTTCGCGGTTACGGCTTGAGGCCTTGGGCGGCTTCAAACCGAAAGCCGTGGTTGAGAAGTCTACTGAGTAATTGTTACTTTCCCTTGCTGCATCAACGAAAGCAACTCTTTAAGGTCCTTCCACTCGCTCTCAGAGAGCGGCAACTCTTCAACGGCTCGTTTACCCGAATAGACGTTGAGGTACGGCTCAAGCCGAGCATACTCTTTCTCTACCACGTCAGGATACACGGAAGGCGCAAGGTCATAAACGCCTCCAACCACATCTAACTTGTGATCTTGCCCTGTGCCTCTGCTATGGCCCATCATATAGCTCACGTAGCTTTTGCTGATTCCCCGTTCCGGTGGGCTGGCTTCCTGCTCGAAAAACTTTCTGAAACCATGCCTCCGCACCGAGTAAGGCATCGTGTACAGGCCGTGCCTTTTCATTATCAGACGGAAATTGTTGTGGAAAAGCTTGCACGTCAAAGGCTTGCCTCTGTTGGTGATGAAGAGATAATCGCTTTCCATGTTCAAGTCTCGCAGCCACTGTTCACGAACTACCCGCCACTTCTGAAGTTCCTGTATAGCATCCTGGCCGATGAACGTAAAATAACTGAAACCGTTCCCCTTCCTCTCGGCAAAATCAAACTTGATGCGCTTGCTCCCAGAATCTATCGTGTGAAAAACGTGCTTGCACTGCCTGTTAATATCCACCAAGACCTGTTTTATGCTCTGTCCACTCTGAAGCTGAACCATACAGACAGCACGATCCCTCGCGTTCAGCAATGACAGAATCTTCTTGACAAAATCAACCGTAAACGGCTTATCCTGATACTTGCGTCGGCTACGCTTAGGAAAGAAACCGTCAGTAGTGGTCAGAGGAGCTTCATTCACATCGCAAAACAATTTCAAAGGCAAAAAGAACGCGCCGTACTTGTACTGTTGAGCACAATCCTTCAAATCTGGATTATCCCGGCTGTGCTCCAACGCCAAACTTAAAGCCCAACGTCGCTCCTCCACGCTGACAGCTCCGCGCTTCTTCAAATGCAAATCCAAAAACTCGCTTGGACTCAGCGACAATCCCTTGACAGTCTTCAGCCAACAAAAGAATCGCGCAAGCCCAACAGCCTTCTCATAATAACTCACACCATCCCTATCATAACGGTTCAGAAACTCGCTTACACAACCATTCTCCAAGACAAAACGCTCAACCTCAGCCTCATTGACGCTGTACCTGAACCTCTGCAACCTTTCACTCCCTTAGCGCGATTCTTTCTTCACTCCCAATAGAAAGTGACTTTGAACTTGACGCGCTTGATAGGATGCTTGTCATTTCCGGTGGATTGCGTGGCCTTTAATAGTGCATCTTTAGTTTCCTGAAAACCATAATTCTCTATTGTCAAATCGTTTTGGAAAGATTGCTCCTTCATTATTTCATCCTCAAACAAACTATAAACATGTGACAATATATAGCATTTCTTATGTCAGTTCGCCCGAACAGTGCTTTGTTTGCTGGTGTTTTGTCATAGTGTGATTGGAGAAAGTGTAGAGTCACCTTTCCTTAAAGTTTATTCCAACGCCTAACCCTTCAAAGAGTTGGTTTAGTTCGTGTACTGGATGGTTACGGTTAACGTGAAAGTGTAGGTTCCCGGCATGAGGTTTGGAACAGAAGAGGTCCTGAGTGTTATGCGGTTGAACCTTTCTTCGGTCGGGGTTTGAAGCGATTGGAAGGTTCCGCCGTTGTTTTCTGTGAATGTTAAGGTTGTGTATTGATGTTGCCGGGGCGGGTTGTCATAAGTTTCCAATGTGCCTTCAACATGGAACTCTCCAAAGCCTATAACGGTTTTCTCTTCCGCAATCTCCAACGTGAGGTTCATCCAACCTTTTTCGCTTTGGGGATTTATGAAGCTGACTTCCCACTCGCAGGTGGAGCCAGCCACCATGTTTAACGGCAAATTTTTAACTATGTGTAAGCCTTGAAGGGGCTTGAAATATCTGGAAAAGGTTGGTGTTTGAAAACTTGGAATTGTAAGGATTAAGCCGAGAGTGAGCAGGATTAACTGTCGATTCATAGTTTTATCACGTTGAAGCTTGACGTTCAAATAAAAAAGGGGAGATGAAGGAATATATATGCCTTCTTGATTTATGGTACAGGTTTCTTACTGTCGAGGTTATAGTGTGTGCGTCGGTTATGGCGCAGGCTTTACTGTGGTGGTTATATAGTAGGTGCCTGGTGCAATGTTGAAATCGAAGCCATGGCAAATTATGAAATCCACTTTTTTGCTCGGTAAAAGAGTTAATGATCCAACGATTTGCGTTCCCACAACAGCGGTGTAGAAGTTTGTTGTGCCTGTGTCGCTCCACTGATATGCACTGGGTGTATATGTGTTGCTTGTGTCTCCCATCAACGCCATCGCCCACTTGAACTCTCCGCAACTCAGTAGTCGCTTGCTGATAGATATCGTGTAAACCAACGTTGGATTCTCACTGAGGTCTCTTTTTCCTGTGCAATTAATCCCCAAGTTGTCGTTCAATGGGGCGTCAACTTCCGTATTCCAGTCAGCTGCGCTTGTATGCCATCCAAACCAACCACCGCCCGTTTGGTCGTATGGGCTATACAACCATGTTCCCCAAGGATATGCTGCGCATGTCCCGTCATTGGAATGCACTTGATAAAGTATTTTATCTCCTACGCCTATGATTAAGCCGACAGCGGCGTGACCATTCTTAAAGGGACCGGTTGTCTCGTTCATGTCAATAGTCCATTTTATAGAGCAATCGACCTCTTCGACCGTGATGACTGCAGGAATTGAGCCTGGTGGTGGCACAATTGTCACAGTTTGCTTAAATCCTATGGGCAGCCAGTAGGTTGTAACAATTTCATTGGCTACTAATGCTGGAGAGTAAGCTGTTTCCAGAACTACACGCGCTGGAACTGAAGCGTAATTATGTAGCCAATGTTTAAAGCAGAATGTTTCCCCTCCTGGAGCAGGTTCCGTTATTACATCCTCTATCATCTGAGTGTAGTCCTTATCGTCCACAAGTATCGATTGCTTAACATCCACCGTGACCCTGATTGTCCCATAATACGTCAATACCGCTGCACTCGCTGCGCCTATTAACAGTGCTATAGCCAAAACTGCAATCAATATTTTCTTACGTTGCATTTTCTTTTCATTCTCCTTTCTCTTTTTTAGGCAACTTTAAGTATATTCGGTCTCAGAATTAAATGTTTATGGATGAATCTTCTATAACAAAACACCATGTTTTTTTATTAGGAAAAAAAAGATTAATCGTGGTTTCCATGTCCGAAATATACGAGAACATCGTAAAATGCTTTGCATACCTAAGCATAATCGTTGAACTTTCAAAAGGAAAGGGAATAACAGGCTACGATATTCTCAACCATGTCAGCAGCTTTGGGTTTACGGTAAGCGCGGGCACGGTTTATCATCAGCTTGACATGTTGGAGAAGGCAGGCTTAATCAAGCCAAAACCCGTCAGGCGTAAGCGTGGTTACAAAACTGTTTATGAAATGACTGAAAAAGGCATGGCTACTTTCGAGGAGTTCAAAGCGAAATGGAGAAAACCCTTGGAGTACGCGGCAAGGAGTTTGGTTTGATTGACCAAAGATAATGCACCATGTATTTTTGCGTGGTTCTTGCGTGATTCTTGCTGGATGCGCGCAAAACGCTTATATTTCCGCAGTTCTAATTGAGTTATGGTGTAGTTATGCCTAAACCCGCTAAACCAGAAAAACCCGTGGAACTGCCAAACTTTGGAGTTAGAATCCCGTCAGAACGTTTTCACGTAAGCAAACTGAATGTGCGTGTTGACGAAGCCTTCGGCGAGTCAGAAGAAGACAAACTAGAGCGACGAGCAAGCCCGTGAAGACAGTCTGATAGAGAACCTGACGATTCTACGGCAAGAAATGAATCCGTTGTTGCGTGCAAGGAAAATGCAGGACTTGATTGATAGTAACATGGCGGGTTTGCGTGCGGTAGCAAGGAAACTTGGAATCGGCGCAAGCACGTTAAGTGAGTGGACGAAGATTTTGGCGTTGACTCCGCCCATGCAGAAAGCAGTTGAGAAAGGCCAAATATTCTACAAAGACGCGCTCACGCTGGCGAAGCTGAAGCCAGGCGAAGTTCAAGAAGAGCGTCTGGCAGAAGTGTTGGAAACGGCTGGCAGGGACGCTTACGTGGCTGAAGTGCAGAAGTTGGAAACAGGCAGAGGCAAAAGAGGCAGACCTATCGGTAAATATGTGGGTGTGCATGTACTCTATGAAGTGGCGCATGAAATGAAAGATTACGAGGATCTCGGTAAGCTTGCAGCAGCAAAGAACATGGCGATAGAAGAATATGGTAAACAAGTTTGGAAAGAGCACATTAAGAGTCTGTTGTAACTGTTCGTCGGACGAACACCACATAAGAACTAACAAGCGCGACTAACTTGAGAAGGATTCACCACGAGGCACTCCGAGACATGTCACCGTTTCTTGACAATCAATAATGCGCCAGTGAACTCGATCATCACTGGCAGAGATTTCTCTGTTGCAGGTATTTTGAAGGGGAACGCAGTGTCTTGCGCGACTTCAAGAGGAACGTAAATAAAATATTTTCCGTCAGGTCGCCGGTAAATTCTTCCTACGCCAGAGTTCGGCAACTAACACACACCTCTTCAGTCGTATAGTTTTAATCTGTATTTAAAACTGTCGGTTAGAATCCACATTTGGTTCTGGCTTCATTACCTGGCTCACATCGACTTTGAGGATTACGCTTTTCAGCGGTTCCTTTATCATCGCTTCACCTGCGAGCCCGACAGGGCTGAACCTCAGCCCTCGCTGCAAGATGTTTGCGCTGGCAATTTCGTCTCTGTCATCAGAAACGTTGCAGTTCGGACACCAGAGCTGTCTCCGCCCATTCGGATATAGTTTTGACCCACATATCGGACAGTTAGACGATGTTCCTCTGGCATCTACGTAAACGACTTTTACTCCTTCCCACTCAGCCTTATACTCAGTTTGTCTCTGAAGTTCGTAAAAGCTCCAACCGTTTAATCTGCTCCTATAA